>Ga0114996_10001095_pt1 | contig 36820 bp, 18 predicted proteins | sample ArcticOcean_MG_C_4_FD_87039 | JGI IMG/M metagenome (GOLD analysis project Ga0114996, IMG submission 87039) | Marine microbial communities from western Arctic Ocean - ArcticOcean_MG_CB4_134 | ecosystem: Environmental > Aquatic > Marine > Oceanic | place: Arctic Ocean: Canada Basin | collected... | reverse complement strand
CCCTCGAAACTTTTCACACCTAACCCTTCAGAAAGGAGATCCTCACCCTGCCGCTTGCCCTTTTCCGCCCTGACCCGTTTCAGGCTCATCCTTGCATTGGAAAATGCTCAGAGTGTTAGCGGGCTTATGCAAGTTCTTGCGCCCTTGTTTGCTTTACCGGCACCTGTATTGGGTTACTTCGACATCCAATCGGGCAGTCCTGGCGGGCCTCCATGCAACCAGGGGGTGCTCTCGTTCCACGAGGTAAGCTGGCGCCGCAGGTTGGCTTGCTCGTCGGCCTGCTCGCTGGTTCCGGCCAGGTTTCGTTGCTGGTAGGGGTCTGTTCTTAGGTCGAAGAAGCAAACCCTCTCGGCTCCTGGTTCGTTCGAGAAGTAGGGCCACTCGTCGATGAAACCGGTGTCCCTGGTTTCCATGCCGTAGAGATGAGTCGGCGTGCGGATGCCGATGTGATAGAACTCCGTTTCGATCAGGGCATGGTTTCGATCGAGAGTTTGACGCTCCCCGCGCAAGACGGGCAGCAGGCTCTGCCCTTGGACCGATTGCGGGATCTCAAGGCCGACCAGGTCCAGCAGCGTGGGCATGAGGTCGATCGTGGAGGCGATCTGGCTGCGGTTGACCGCCGGGGTGATTCCGCCGGGATAACGAAAGATCATCGGCACTCGGATGGATTCTTCGATCAGCAGGTCTTTGTTAAACCAGTGGTGGCTGCCCAGGTTTTCTCCGTGGTCGGAGGAGAGGACGACAATTGTGTTGTCGGCAATACCGTTTTTCTCCAGTGCATCGAGGACCTCACCTACCAGGTCGTCGGTGGCGGTCACCGCACCGTAGTAGTAGGCCGTGAGATCGCGCAGATCGAAGCCCTCGGGCAGTTTGTCGGACGGACGGTCGGGAACCTTCCGGGGCACGTTGCGGAAGATGTAGTCCCAGGTCGTGTAGATCTTGAACCACCATTCGTCGCTGGCCATGGCTCCGTCGATAAAGACATTGGGACGCAGGGGCACGTCGGCGGGATCGTACATGCTGACGTACTTTTCGGGCAGGTTGCCGGGGCCGATCGGCATATGGGGCAGCGAGATGGGGTAGTAGAGGAAGAAGGGTTCGTCCTTGTGTTGGGTAATGTAGTCGCCGACCTTGGAGTTCAGGAAGTCGAAGACGTAGCCCTCGACGAAGGTTTCCTCGGCGTTGTCGATTGAGAGCCGGGATCGCTCGCGCCAGTTTTCTTGGTAGGTGAGGCCGTAATATCTTTCGGCGGACTCGACAGGGTGGAGGGCATAGTCGAAACCGCTCAGGAACGGGTCGGAGGGCAAGTGCCATTTTCCGATCATGCCGGTGTGGTAGCCCGCCTGCCGCAGTCGCTCGGTGAGGGTGGGGTCCAGTAGATTGCTGCGCTCGCGGAGCAGTCCCTGGTCGGCGGGTTCGTTTCCCACCGCGCCCAGAGCCGTGCGGCTGTATTGGCCGCTGAACAGGGCTGCGCGGGCCGGTGTGCACAGGGGGTGGTTTGTGATTCCGAGGTCGAACTGGAAGCCGCCGCGGGCCAGGCGATCGATGTGCGGCGTTTGGACGAAGGAGTTTCCGTAGGCGCCTAGGGCGAACGTGGCCATTTGATCGAGGAAGATGATGACTACGTTGGGGGGCTTTTGGGGTTTGTGGCAGGAGAAGAGCAGGACGAGGCAGCAGAGTGAGAGCGCCACCTTCAGGAAATTGCGGGGCCCGCGCATTTGGTTTTTTCTCACTCCCTTTCCTTGCCGACTTGATTCTAGCCCGGATTTCACTTAGCAGTTTCGCGGACGGTTTTTACCATGGCGTGTGGTCTTGTTTCGGGCATGATTGAACGCCCGCCGCACATCGCTCCGCGCGGAGACAAACGGGCGCTTTGCTCCTACGCCCCTCCGGGGCTTGCTCCTGAAGGTTATCGCACCCAGGGTTGCGCTTCGCTCCACCCTGGGCTACGATCCTGCGCCGCTTCGCGGCTGAACGGCTCTGGGCTCGAAGCTCGAAGGCCTTACGTGAACGGTATTGGGGCTAGCCCGCATTTCTCACCGGATGGCGGGGGAAGCACGCGATAGGCTCGCCACTACGATGACAGGCTCGCCACTGCTTCGTTGCACTTGCTGCGAACGATTGGGCGTCGCCGCGTGGCGGCGATGGACCGGCAAGATTGCCGGTCCCTACGGCGCGCGCCTCGTACTGACAGGCCACTGACGCGCTTCGTCTCGGCGCGCGGTGAGAAATGCGGGCTACAGTTTCCAATTGTCGCTGAAACGGATTTGCGGATTGATCGGCTACACTGTCATACCATGGATCGCCGCGGCTTTCTTCAAACGACGGGTGGGGCGGCATCGGCTCTTGCGCTGGCGAATCTCTCGTGCGGCGAGGGCAGGCGGCCTCCGAATGTCGTCGTCGTTTTCACGGACCAGTTTCGTGCGTTCGAGGCAGGCTGCTACGGCCATCCTGTCGTGCAGACTCCGCACATCGATCGGCTGGCGGAAGGCGGTTTCCGATTCGATGTTGGGGTGACCAACAGTCCTGTCTGTTCACCGGCGCGCGCCAACATGCTGAGCGGGCAATACGCGCGGACTTCGACCGGGTCGATCGAAAATGTCGGTTCGATCGGCACGTCGCGAACGCGCTTTCCTGACCCGACAATGCCGGAGATCTTTCGGGACGCCGGATACGACACCGGGCATGTGGGCAAGTGGCACGTACACCTGGATCCTTTTTTGATTGGGTTCGACTATGCCTACTACCCGGTCGAAATCCCTCATCGATATTACGGCCGCGAGATGCGCGAAGCCTGGCGCGAGAAGGGCAAGCTGTCAACCGATACTGGCGAGCGTGCCGTGGCCGATGGCTTCATGCCGCAAAAGGCCGGCGAGAAGATGCGGGAGTATATCCGGTCGCATAAGGACGAGCCGTTCTTTCTCAACTACTGCATCTCGCTGCCCCATATGCCGATCGGCCCTGGCAATCTTCCCGAGAAGTACGTGGGGATGTACGACCGAAATGACGTTGTTCTCCGCAACAATGTTTGGAAAGACGGCGAGCTGTCGCGGGATGAGTGGTGGTTCAAGATCTACATGATTTGGGACTATTACTGGCGGACGCGGGGCGGGGGCGGCGGCGAGATTCCTACCGACCAGTTGCCCGACGGGTTTGACCTGCGTGACCTCTACGCCCGCTATTACGAAGCGGTAACTTGCACCGACGACCTGGTGGGCGAGGTGATGGCGGCGCTTGAGGAGAACGGGATCGCCGACAACACGATCGTTGTTTTGTCGTCCGACCATGGAGACTTGCTCGGCAGCCACGACGCTTACAACAAAGACCGCGTGTGGGAAGAGGCGATTCGCGTCCCGATGATTTATCACTACCCGGACGGCTGGGGAAAAGGCGAGACCGCGAAGCAGGTTGCGTCGAACGTGGACATTCTTCCGACGGTTCTGGCTGCTTGCGGGCTCGATATCCCGGGTCACGTGCAGGGGCAGAACCTGCTGCCGGTGATCCGCCAGGAGCGGCCCGTGCTGGATCGCGACTATGCGTTTATCGAGGTGAAAGGGTATTCGTGTTGCCACTGGGTGCTGCCGCGGTCGCAGATGGGGATTCGAACGCCGACGCACAAGTACGGCATCGAGCTGGAAGAGGACGAGCGGGCAGTTCGCGACGACCGCTGGCTGTTTCACGATCTGCGGGACGACCCGTTTGAGTTGAATAACCTTGCCTCCGCGGGCGTGCAAGCGGGGCTGGCGGATGAGTTGCGCGAGAAGGTCGTCGAGTGGCACGGGGCGACGCCTTGGAGCGAGGTCACCGATGAGCTGCCGGGGCTGTAGGGCGGGAAGAAGCGTTCGATTCTGCCCTCAAAGGGGGCAGAGAGACAACAACGTGGCTGAATGGTTGAGCGCCTGATATCATTCGGATAGATGAGCGGATAGATCAGAAATACGCGCGGGATGCGAGGACGACGGTGGCTGGCGTAGAAATCAAAGATCGAATCAATCAAGAGCTTGATCGCATGTCGGATAACGGTCGGCGGAGCGTATTGGATTTTGCTCGATCGATGAATGAGATGCAAGGCGACTCGGGAAAGAGCCTATTGCGATTCGCTGGCATTCTGGACGGCAATAGTGCCAAAGAGATGAGACAGGCGATCGAGGAAGGGTGCGAACGAGTCGATCCCGATGAATGGTAGCTTTCTCCTGGACACCAATATCGTTATCTCCTTGCTCGAAGGCGAAGAGAACGTGGTCAGCAGAGTTGCAGAAACAGAGAGCGTTTTCGTCCCGGCGATTGTTCTCGGTGGGCTGTACTTTGGGGCGCGCAAGACATTTCGTGTGCAGGAGAATCTCGAACGAGTCGAGCAGTTTGCGGCGGGAACGTCGATTCTCGACTGCGACAAAAGAACGGCTCACGAATACGGACGAATTAAGAATTTGCTGCGGCAAAGAGGCCGGCCTTTGCCGGACAACGACATCTGGATTGCCGCCATGGCTTTTCGTTTTGGATTGATAGTTGCTGCGCGGGACGCCCACTTCCAACAGATCGACGAGCTGGAGACGATCGGCTGGTGACGGCGTCCGCACAGGGTGCCGACGGACGCTCACAACCACTCGTCCACTATGCTTGGGCGGCTCTTCTCGGGTGCTCTTGATCTGCTTGCCGTCATTTTTCCACCGGAGTTCCCATGCCAATTGACCGTCGTCGTTTTCTAGAATCTCTCGGAGTGCTCGGCGCGGCCGCCCCGTTCGCCGCCCAAGCCCAGGAAGGCGCCGAAGCCGAAATGCCCTCCTACGAGGAAGTCCGAGAAAAGATGAAGGGCGCGAAGCTCTTTTTCGTCCCCTATAGTCACAACGATTTTTCTTGGTTTGCCACCGAGACCTGGCATCACGAGCGGGCGGCCCGGATCGAGAAGCACGCGGTGGAGATCCTGAAGCGCGAGGACAACTTCAAGTGGTTCATCGACGTGAAACTGGAGCGCATGGATCGTATCGAGATGATCCATCCCGAGTTGATTGACGAGCTGAGGCCGTTCGTCGACGAGGGGCGCGTGGGCGTCTCGGCGGGGACGGTTGTCAACAACGACAATCCCTTCAACGAGGCCGAGGCGATCATTCGCAATATGACGCTGGGACGGCGCTATTTTGAAAAGGTATTTCCGGGCGTGAACCTCGAAGTCGCCTCGTTCATTGACATCCACCCTGGGTTTGCTCAGATGCCGCAAATTCTCGACAAAGCGGGGTACAAGTACTACCGCTTCACGCGTCCGATTTGGCCGCTGGACCGCAAAGGCTACAAGCGCGAATTTGTTTGGGAAGGTATCGACGGCAGTGAAACGCTGCTCAGTTATGGCCCCTACGGCTGGATGGCCGGCGGCTGGGGCATGGGCAAGGGCGCGGCGGCTTATTACGACGAGATCAGCGGCTACAAGGACAATTGGGAACGGGCGGTGGTCGCGCTTTATCACTCGGCCATCGCTGATCTGGCGCCGAACAGCGCGGCCAACGTGATTTGGATACCGGTTGGGCTCGATCACACTTTGCCGCTCTCGATTCCCCGGCTAGTGGACGAGCAGGGCGCCGAGGGCTACTTGGATTTGCCGGGTTTTGTGCGCGAGTGGGCTAAGCGTGAATCGGTTCCGCTGGACTTTGCCACGCCGATCGATTTCTACCGTGAACTGGAAGAGCGGCGCTCGTCGATTCCGCGCGTCAAGGGCATTATCGAGCCCGTGGGCTGGCCCTTCTGGTATGGGCAGTGCGGCAGCCGCGGCCTCGATAATTGGCGTGACCGCATGGCGCATAACCTGGTCGAGGCCGAGATACTGTCCTCGTTCGGCGGCTGGCTGGGCGAGGAGTATCCCGAGGAGAAGATCGAGTCTTTGTGGTATGACGGGCTGTTCTTGCTGCCGCACGACGGGCTCTATGTCAGCGACGAAGATCTGATTGACTCGGTCCAGGCCGGCCAGAATGTCGTCTATCAGTCTCGGCAACTGCAGAAGAAGGCCTTGACGACGCTGAGCCACCGTATCGCCGCGGAGGCGGAGAAAGAGGTCATCGCCGTTGTGAATCCGCTGAACTGGACTCGGCACGAGGTGATCGAGGTCAAAGCCGCCTTCCCCGAGCCCGGTATCAGCAAGATCAAGGTTGTCGACGGACAGGGGCGCGAGCGGCCCCACCAGGTGCTCGCCATGCGGGGTTACTTGAATCCCTCCGAACACCTGTTCACGGGGCAGAATTCCTATAAGGAGCTTTGGCTGGCGGTTGACGTGGAAGCGCCGCCGGCTGGTTACACGACGCTGACGGTTGTGCCGCAAGAAGGGTCGCAAACGCCGGCCGAGCCCGAGGGATCGGCGACATTGCTGGAGAACAAATATGCCCGCATCCAGCTTGGACCGGGCGGTATTGAAAGCTTCGAGGATAAATCTCGGGGCGTGACTTATGCCGGGGCGGGCAACCCGATCTACTACAAGAACGACGATCCATGGCCCTGGCACGGAGGACCCGTCACCGCTGAAGAGAAGATCCGCGGCGCCGTTTGGAAGCTGAGCGAAGAGGGGCCGCTTCGCACCTCCGCCCGCATGACGGGCAAGATCGGCAATCACGAGATCTCGATGCGCGTCTCGCTGCACCACACCTTGGAGCGGATCGACGTGCAAGCCGACATCGACAGCGTCGGGGGCAGCGGCTATTTCGCGGCCAACGTCTTGTTTGATTACGACGCGATCCCGCAGGCTGGTATTCCCTTTGGCGCCGAGCACCGGGATTTGTCGAACGAACCCTGGGCCGACGGCACGAGCGTCAACGAGGAACTGCTGCGCAAGAACGCATTCTATGCGCATCACTGGGTGGACTACAGCGACGGCAAGAAGGGGTTGACGCTATTGGCCGCCGAAGGCAAGCGAGGATTCATCTTCCATCCCGAGAAACGGTCGCTCGAACACATCCTGATGATGACGATTGTTCGGCGAGGGGATAACGAGGACTTCACCAACCGCTACTTCACGGGCGAGGGGCAGCACTCGTTCCGCTATTCGCTGATCCCGCATGGGGGCGACTGGAGCGATTCCCAAAGCATTCAGCAGGCTCAGCAACGCATCCACGCTCTGAGCCAAGCGCGTGTCCACTCGCGGCCGGGAGCGGATCTTCCGCCCGAGAAGAGCTTTGTGACAGTGAACCCGGAAACAGTCGCTATGTCGAGCTGCCAGTTCCAGAAAGGCGGATATGAATTGCGACTCTATGACACAACAGGCGAAGGCAGTGATGTCGATGTCAAGCTGCCGTTCGCGGCGAGTTCTTGCCGCGCGATCGATTTCAACGGGAAGCCGCTGGGTACGCCGGAGATCGCACTGCGCGGCGACCGGGCACGGTTTAAGATCAAGCCCTGGGAGATTGTGACGCTGCGGTTTGGGTAGGGCCGAGATTTCACGGGGTCGTAGTTAGGTCCGGACGGTCGGCGGCGCTTGGCACGGACGGTGGTCCGCGCTTTGACGGTCGGCGGCGCTTCGCGGCGATGGACCGGCAGGATCGCCGGTCGCTACTATTCCTCTGGCATCCGCCGTTTTCATTGCAACCGATAGCCCAGAGCGTGTATCCTGACCTCTCGCCCGGCTGCTTGCGATCCCAGCCCGCTAGACCACCCAACAGATGAAACCAGCGGAGCACAAAGCGACTCTCGCCATCCTCACAGCCCTGTTGTTCACCCTTGCGGGCGGGGCCCCGGCAGCGGATCGGTTCGCGCGCCCAGACGCCAAGCACACCGTTCGCGTGAAGAAAAGCGTGTTCGTGCCGATGCGCGACGGAGTGCGTTTGTCGACGGATCTCTACTTTCCAGAAGGTGTGGAGGGGCCACTGGCGGTCGTTCTGATCCGCACCCCGTACAACAAGAAGGCGTTTCGCAAAGACGATTCCGAAGCGCACTTTTTCGCCGGGCAGGGCTTCGTTGTCGCTGTCCAGGACAAGCGCGGCCGCTACGAATCGGAAGGGCTCTACACCGTCTCGGGCGGCGACGGCCCCGACGGCTACGACACGGTCGACTGGGTGGCGAAACAGTCTTGGTCGAACGGCAAGGTCGGGACCTACGGCTGCTCCTACCTGGGAGACGTGCAAATTTTCCAAGCGCCCGAGCGGCACCCAAACTTGGCGGCGATGATTCCGCAGGCTTCGGGGAGTTCGATCGGTTCCGCTGGAGGGCGCTACCGCTATTTCGCCGTCTTCAATGGCGGCACATTCGAGCTGGCCGCCGGTGCGGGCTGGTTCCTCAACGCCGGCAGCAAGGTTTTCTTCCAGCGGCCGGAACATCTTTCAGACGAAGAGTTCGCCAAGCTTGCGGATTTCTTCGATCCGGCCCCGAAGAATCCCAAATACAACGAGAGTGAGCTCTGGTGGACTCTGCCGCTCATCGATCTCTCAAAGAGGGCGGGCGCTCCGCCGAACGACTGGGAGAACGTTCTTGGCCGCGACCTGACCGACCCCTGGTGGGACCAGTTCGACTACCTCGAAGACCAAGACAAGATCGATGTCCCGGCGCTGTTCACGAATTCGTGGTATGACTTCGGGCCCGGAGAAAGTCTCTACCAGTTCAACCTGTTTAAGCGCAACGCCGTCAGCGAACGCGCCCGCGACAACCAGTTCATCATTCTCTCGCCCACGACGCACTGCCAATCCGAAGCAGCGACCGAAGACACAAAAGCGGGCGACCGTCACCTCGGCGATGCGCGTTTTGAGCACTGGAATATCTACGTCCGCTGGTTCGATCACTGGCTGAACGGGATCGACAACGGCGTGACTCAGATGCCGAAAGTCCAGTACTACGTCATGGGGCGCGAGGAGTGGCGTGGCGCCGACCGCTGGCCGATCCCCGAAGCGAAGTTCACGAAATATTACCTCGATAGCGGCGGCGACGCCAATAGCCGCGCGGGCAGCGGAACTCTCTCGACCGAGCAGCCTGAGGGCGAGCCCGCGGATAAGTTCGTCTACGACCCGGCCACGCCGGTGCCATCGCTCGGCGGCCCAATCTGCTGCACGAAAACGCCCGAGGCATCCGACGGATCGTTCGACCAGTCGCAGCTCGAGATGCGCCAGGATGTGCTGGTTTACACCACGCCGCCGCTCAAGAAGGGTGTTGAAGTCACCGGTCCGCTCGAGGCCGTTCTGTACGTCTCTTCCACTGCCGGTGACACCGACTTCACCGCGAAGCTCGTTGACGTCTATCCCGATGGCCGGGCGTTTAACGTTCAAGAGGGAATCCTGCGGGCGCGCTATCGCGAGGGTATCGCCAAGAAAGTCTGGATGGAGCCGGGGAAGGTTTACGAGGTTCGCATCGACCTGCAAGCAACCAGCAACTTCTTCGGCCCCGGCCATCGCATTCGGCTGGAAGTGTCGAGCAGCAATTTTCCAAGGTTCGACCGCAACCTCAACACCGGCGGCAACAACTACGACGAGACCGATTGGGTGGTTGCAGCCAATACGGTGCATCATTCTGGCGAACATGCTTCGCACATTCTGCTGCCAGTGGTTTCCCCAGAAGTGGTCCCGTAGCGAAAGATCAACCCTCTATGTCTCTCGCCGGCCATCTCGGTTCCCTCGATTTCTCGATCTTCATCGGCTATTTCGTCGTGGCGCTGGCGATCGGTTTTTGGGCCGGGCGCAAGAAGAAGGAAACCGCTCGCGAATTCTTTCTCACCTCGGGTACGCTCTCGTGGGCAGTGATCGGCTTCTCCACAATCGGCGCTTCGCTGAGTACCGAGCAGCTCGTTGGCGTCGTCGGCTACGCCTACACGCACGGTATGGCGGTGGCCAACTGGGAGTGGATCAACTTTATTGGCTACAGCTTGCTGATTTGGGTTTTCCTGCCCCTTTACGCACGCAATCGCATCGTCACCATGCCGGAGTTTCTGGAGCTTCGCTTCAATGCGACGGTGCGCAAATTGTACGCCGTGATCAGCGTCCTCAGCTATGTGTTCATCAACCTTGCCGGGGTTGTTTTCTCCGGGGCGTTTCTGCTGAACCAGATGCTTGGGGTCGAAATGTGGGTCGGCATTTGGAGTCTGACGATTCTGGCCGGCACTCTCACCGTTTACGGCGGCATGAGTTCGGTGGCTTGGACGCAGGTCTTTCAGTCGGCGCTTTTGATCGGCGGCGGTCTGCTGGTATTTTTCCTGGGGCTTGCGGAGGTGCCCGGCGGATTGGCCGCGATTGTCGGCGAGGGGCGCCGCGCTCACCTGATCCTGCCGGCTTCGGATCCCGATCTTCCCTGGACGGCCATGATCGTGCTCGCTTTCTCTACGGGCCCGTGGTATTTCTGCACGAACCAGTACATCAATCAGAACTCCCTCGGCGCCAAGAACGAATGGCACGCGCGAATGGGGATTCTGCTGGCTTGTTTCCTGGGCATCTTCACGGCGCTCGCCTACATCTTTCCCGGCTTGGTCGCCTACGCCATCAACCCCAACCTCGCCAGCGGGGACGAAGCTCTGCCGTTTCTTTTGAAAAGCGTGATCCCGACCGGGCTGAAGGGACTGATACTGGCCGGCCTTTGCGGCGCAATCATGTCAACGATTCAAGCGCTGATCAATTCCAGCGCCACGATCTTGACCGTGGATCTTTACAAGGGATTCGGCGGCCGGGCACCCACGGAAAAACAGATGATCCGTTTCGGACGTTTGGCCGGGGTCGGCGTCCTCGTCGTGGGCGGGCTTTGGGCGCCGGTAGTGGCCAGCTTCGGAAGCATTTTCTCTTATTTCCAGGAGTGCTGGTTTCTGATCGCGGCGCCGATCATGGTCATATTCTTGCTCGCGGTTTTCTGGGGGCGAGCGACGAGCGCGGCGGCGACATGGACCCTGGGCTTGTGCTTCCCGATGTTTATCCTGCCTTACTTTCTGCGCATCTTCGAGGTCCAGATGAATGCGTTCAATATTGCGGGTATCGTCTTCGTTCTCTCGCTCGTATTCATGGTGGTGGTGAGCCTCTACACCGAGCCTCCGGACCAGGAGAAGATCGCGCCCGTGTTGTGGAATCCATCGATTCTGCATTTACCCCAGGAAGTGTTGGCGGCGGGTTATCCTGTCTATCGCTACGTCAGTTTGTGGTGGGTGATTACGGTGGGGATTTTTGTGCTGCTTTACATTATTTATTGGTAGAGGTTTATTGGCAGGGATTGATTGGCAGAGCCGTTATCGCTCGGGCCGTTATTGCTCGGGCCGTTCATGCTAGGGCCGTTCATGCTCGGGCCGTTCACGCTAGGAGTACCGACGCGAAATGCATCTCAACATCGACGACGTCCGCGACTTCGACGCCATGCTCAAGCGCTGCGTGGGACGCCACCGCGAAAAGCTGGCCGACTGGCTTGCTCCGCACAAGCTGACATTGGCCGAAGCACGGGTCAGCCGCGTGCTGATCCCGATGGTCGGCGTTTACACGCCGGGCTGGATGGCGCTGCCCGCGGTTTCCTGGGAGTTTGTTGAGCTGGTTAGCGATCAGGGACTCGTTGGGACCGGCGAGTGGTCGGTCGATATCGAAGACCAGACTCGAAAGTGTATCGACTTCCTGCGCGACAATCCCGGCGAGAACCTGCTGAACCCGCGGTTCGAGGAGCCACTCTTCATGGCCTGGTGGGACCTGGTGGGCCAGGTCCTTGGAAAGTCCCTGCATCAGCTTTGGGGCGAACTGTTTGAAGCCGATTTCACTCCGCCCGACCGCGTGCCGATGGCCGCCTACACCTGGCAACGCTTCGCCGACGAGCAGGGACGGGACGCCATCACCCACGAAAACTGGCCCGGCTATGCGGCGGCCAGAGCAAAGGAAGGCTTTCCGGCGGTCAAGGTCTCGATGACGGCCTATCAGCCCGAGGACCACATCGCGCTGATTCATCGAATCCGAGAGGCCGTTGGGCCGGAAACCGCGATTCGGATCGACGCGCACGGAACATGGAACTACCAGGAGGCGCGCCGCATTCTGCTCGCGGTGGAAGACTGCAATCTCGAGTATGCCGAACAGCCCGTCAATTCGCTCCTGCCGCAGCGCTTCTATCCGCGGGGAGAAACAGCTCCGGCCCGTGACCCGCACAAGGGCGGGTTTCAGGAAGAATATTATTGCCGCAAGATGACGGACCTGCGGAGCCGGGTCCGAACGCCGCTTTCTTGCCACTGGTGGCCACCGATTGTTCATCCTCGGGGTGCTTCGGTCATGTCAAACCAGTGGGAGCCGAACTGGTATCTGCTGGAGCGCTACGAGGGGGCGGACGTGTCGGTGCCCGACATCAACCTCGGCCCCTGGGGGCTGTGGCGATTTACGCAACTGGCCAAGTTCATGGGGCTGCATGTGACGGTCCACAGCAATTTCGAGCTGTGCCTGCAACTTGCGTTTCGCGCGGCGATGGTTTCCTCGCTGCTCTACGAGCAGTCTCGGGCGGGAATTTATCTGGGCACGACTCCGCGGCCCTGCCATCCGATCGACAACGAAACCATTCACGTCAGCGACGACGTGATCGAAGGGGGGCAGTTCGATTGGACCGGTGGCCACGTTCAGTTGTCGGCGAAACCGGGTCATGGCCTGCGGCTCGACCCCGAACGTGTCGAGAAGTATCTCCATAGCGAAGAAGCGGCAGCTCCGCATCGCGAATACTCCAAGAAGCTCTACGCAAATTATTTGCTTGATAGGCCTCGGCGGACGAATCAGGCTGGCTGGCCGAAGAATGCTCCGGCGGAGACGTTTGATCGTCACACCTGGCCTTATCAGGTCGTGCATATCCTGGGCTCGGAGCCAGAACAAGATGTTGATGTAGAGTTGAAGGGCGAAAATTACTGAGCCAGCAGCCCCAAAGCGCCCACCACGGCTAGCTCATCACGAGAATCCCACGACGGCAAGCTCAACACGAAAGGACCCAGTTCATGTCTGAATCCAGCAACGGCAAGAAAGCAGCCCTGATTACCGGCGGAGCGGGCGACCTCGGTTTCGCCTCGGCGGTCAAGATGGCCAGTATGGGCTTCGATATCGCCCTGATGGACCGCAAGAGCGAAGAAGAAGCATCGCCGAGACTCCAAGAATTGCAGGACAAAGGGGCCAAAACGCTCTACCTGCAGGCGGACGTTGCCGACCGCGGCTCGGTAAAGCAAGCTTGCGACCGTCTTTGGAGGGACTTCGGGCGGCTCGACGTCTGCATGTGCAACGCAGGCATCAGTATGAACGTGCCCTTCCTCGAATACACCGTCGAGCAATGGAACCAGCACATGGACATCAACCTCAACGGCTATTTCCATGTTTGCCAAGAGGTCGGCCAGCGCTGGGTTGCCGCCGAACACAAGGGCAAGATGGTCTTCACCGGTTCCTGGGTGCAGGATGTTCCCTACAAACTGATCGCCCCGTATTGCGTCTCGAAGGCAGGTGTTTGGATGCTGTGCCGCTGCGCGGCTCTTGAGCTTGCGCCCTACGGGATCACGGTGAACGCCGTCGCGCCGGGCATTGTGGACGCGGGCCTGACGGCGCGCGAGTTGCGCGACTTCCCCGCGTTCCGCGAGGAGTTCATGAAACTGATTCCCCTGGGCCGCATTCAGACGGCTGAAGACGTTGCGGAGGTGGTGGGCTTCCTGGTTTCCTCGGCGTCGGATTATCTGACGGGCACGTGCATCATGGCCGACGGCGGCTGTATGGTGGGCGCTGGGTCGGCTTCCAAGTGAATCCGTCGAGCGTTACCCGTCGAGCGTTCATCGATGAGCTTCGGGCACGATTCCGCCCTGACTTATCGCGATGCGTTCGCGGGATAGCCCGCCTTTCTCACAGCCTGACGGCCTCAGTACGCGATAGGCGCGCCATGACTTCGTTGCGCTTGCTCGCCGTGTTCAACGTACTGTGAGAGTATGCCTGCGCTCGTCAAGCGGCGCGCGCGTTAGCAGGCGGCTCGTCCCGAAGTTGCGATAATGGGTTCGCCATGATCAACGCAGTGTCCACGCATGGTCGCGCTCGTCATGCGGCGTGCGGCTCGTTGTGACGGCCTTCTCGCGCACTTCGCCTCCCCATGCGGTGGGAAAGGCGGGCGAGAGAGATGAAGGGGCTGTATCCAAGTTACTGAAAACAATGGCCGGGGCGAGGGGCCTTGCACGTCTACTTCGTGCTCCCCAGCGGATTCACCATAAGCACTGTTATAAACGTTTGCTTGCTACCTGAATTGGCGAACGTGTACTATAATCGGCCTGAAATCGAATCGGAGACTTCGGGCGCGGGGAATTACTATGGCGAAGGGCTCACAGGAACAGATCGCGATTATAGGAATTGGTTGCCGCTTACCGGGCGGCGCAAATACGCCTGACCAGCTGTGGAGTCTGCTTCGTGAGGGCGTTGACGCCATCGGGCCGGTTCCCAAGGATCGCTGGGACGTCGATGCCTTCTATCACTCTGACGCCAAGCGGCCTGGAAAGTATTACATACAAGAAGGCGGGTATCTTGAGGGCATTGACCTTTTTGATGCCCAGTTCTTCGGAGTCGCGCCACGGGAGGCGAGCCGCATTGATCCGCAACAGCGCATCCTGCTGGAAATGGCGTGGGAAGCACTGGAAGACGCAGGGCAGCCCGTGGATGAACTCAAGGGCTCTGACACGGGCGTGTTCATCGGATTGTCGGGCAGTGATTACGGCCATTTGCAGTACGATCAGTCCAAGACGCTCAACGCCTACTCTGGCGTCGGGAGCGCGGGCAGCATCGCCGCCAACCGGCTTTCCTATTTCTTCGACTGGCGTGGCCCAAGCATGGCGGTCGACACGGCTTGCTCCTCGTCGATGGTGGCCTTTCACCAAGCGTGCAGGAGTCTGTGGAGCGGCGAATCTTCGATGTGCCTGGCTGGCGGTATCGGGATCCTGCTGCAGGCCGAGACCACGGTGGGTTTCTGCAAAGCGGGCATGCTCTCGCCCAACAACCGCTGTTTCTCGTTTGACGCGGCGGCGGACGGCTATGTGCGGTCCGAGGGCGGAGGCGTGCTGCTGCTCAAACCGCTGTCTCGCGCGCTGGCGGACGGCAATCCGATTTACGCCACGATCTTGGCCACCGCCTCGAATTCCGATGGCCGCACGCAAGGCATTTTTCTGCCCAGCGCGGAGGCGCAGGAAACTCTGCTGCGCGAAGTCTACGAACAGGCCGAGGTCGATCCCGGCGACATCACCTACATCGAAGCCCATGGCACCGGCACGCCCGCCGGAGATCCGGTGGAATGCACCGCGATCGGAAAATTCCTCGCTCAACACCGCGATCCGGAACAGCCCTGCCTGATCGGTTCGATCAAATCGAACATCGGCCACCTGGAGGCAGCGTCTGGCATGGCCGGGCTGATCAAGGTCGCTTTGGCCTTGAAGCATCGCGAAATCCCCGGCAACCTTCACTTCAACAAACCGAACCCCAGTATTCCTTTCGACTATTTCAATTTGCGTGTTGTCGACCAGTTGACAGCGCTGCCGGCCCGCTCTAAAGCGCTGGTGATGGGAGCCAACTCGTTTGGTTTCGGCGGATCGAACGCCCACGCCGTGCTGACGGAATTCAATCGCAGCCGGCCAGCGGGGGCGGCCTTGGCCACTCCAGACGCCAAGCAGATGCTGCCGCTGGTCCTTTCCGCTCGCAGCGAAAACAGCCTGACTCGATTGGCCGAGAAGTACGCGGGCCTGCTTCGCGCCCCGGCCCCGCCGCCGTTGTACGACGTCTGTCACTCCTCGGCGCTTCGCCGGACGGCGATGGATCATCGGATTTTTGTCTTCGGCGAAACCCATGACGCCATGGCCCGCAATCTTGAGGCGTTCGTGGCCGATGACATCGCCGAACAATTGGTCCGTGCAGATACAGTCGACGAAAATGCACCCGTCGTATTCGTCTTTTCGGGCAACGGACCGCAATGGTGGGGGATGGGGCGGGAGCTGCTGGAGCACGACGACACGTTTCGCGGTGTTTTAGAGAAGGTCGATGAGATTTTCGAACCGCTGGCCGGCTGGTCGATCATCGACGAGCTGACCTTGTCCCAGCGGGACTCGCGCATGGAGAAGACCGAATACGCGCAACCGGCACTTCTTGCCGTTCAAGCCGGGCTGCTCGACTGCCTGAGAGAACGAGGCGTTCAGCCCGGCGCCGCGATCGGCCATAGCGTTGGCGAGGTGGCGGCCGCCTATGCTTCCGGGGCCTTGTCATTGGAGGAAGCGGTGCGTGTCATCCATGAGCGCAGCCGGGCGCAAGGGCCGACCGCCGGGCAGGGCAAGATGGCAGCGGTGGGATTGCCGGCGGCGGACGTCGAATCGGCCATCCGCCCATATGGCGGCATCAGCCTGGCCGGGATCAACAGTCCGAATTCGGTAACGATATCCGGCGACCCGGGCGAGCTGGAAGCACTGGGTCAGGAGTTACAGGCCAAGAATATTTTCTTCCGCATGCTGCAACTGGACTACCCCTTCCACAGTCCGGCGATGGATGCCGTGCGCGGGCCATTGGTGAAATCCCTGCGAGGTCTGCAATCCCGCGAGCCCGTGATCCCGTTCATATCCACCGTCAACGGCGATCACGTGCAAGCCGGGGAGCTTGACGCCACGTACTGGTGGAACAACGTCCGCAAGCCGGTTCGTTTCCATGACGGCATCAGCCGGTTGATGGATGAGGGCTACAAGATATTCCTGGAGGTTGGACCGCACCCGGTTCTGACGTCCTACATCGTCGAATGCGCCAAGGCCAAGAACAGTAATTCCGTGGCCGCGGGCACGCTGCGGCGCGAGGAGCCCGAGGCAGCCGCGTTGTGGACGGCGGCCGGACGCTGTTACACGCTGGGCGGCAATGTGGATCTGGAGACTTTCTTTCCGGCGCCGGGCCGATTCGTCCCGCTGCCGTCGTATCCCTGGGATCGGGAGCGCCACTGGTTCGAGCAGCGGTCCGAATCGATGGACCACCCGCTGCTGGGCTACCGCTCCGATGCCGCTGACGCGCGCTGGACTCATCAACTCGACACGCCTCACGTGAGTTTTCTTAGCCATCACCAGGTGCGCGGGTCGGTCGTCTTTCCGGCCGCGGCTTATGTGGAAATGGCGCTGGCGGCGGCGAAACGGACCGTCGAAAGCGACGTGGTCGAGATCGAGGATCTGGCGATTCTCAGGGCGCTTGTGATTCCCGAAGACCGCCCGCCTCTGTTGCAGTTTTCTCTCACTCAGGAAGATGGAACCTTTCGGATTACCAGCCGGCCGGGAAGTGACGACAGCGCTTGGTCCACCAACGTAACGGGCAGACTAGGAGCGGTTCCGGCGAGCGGAGAGCCGAAAGCACGATCGATGAGCGAGCTGCGGGAGCGGATCACGCAGGTTGTCCCCAAAGGCGATGTCTATGAGATGGCGCGGGCGGCGGGCCTCGAGTTTGGGTCGAAGTTCCAGGGTCTGGAAGAACTGTGGACGGCGGACAACGAAGCGTTCGGAATCGTCTCGGCGCCGGATTCCTTGCAGCAGGAAGCGGGCCGCTTCCATATCCACCCAGCGCTGCTCGATACTTGTTTCCACGTTATGCTGGGTCCGATTGCCGCCGAGAGCGCCGGCGGCAAGCTGGTCCCCTACTTGCCTGTCCAGATCGGCCGGGTGCGATTCCACGACGATCCGGCCGGCGTTCGCTACTGCCACGCGCGCCTGCGGAAGAAGAGCGGGAAGTCGATGGTCTATGACCTTGACCTGTTCGACGACGATGGCCGGGTGCTGGTGGAGATCGAAGGCTTCCGTTCTCAGCAACTTGGCCGGGAGCGCCAGCCGGCGGGGATCTTATATGAGGTGAAAGCGTGCCTCGACCCAGGCGCGGTGTTGCCGGCGGCTCATGCGAATTCGCCGCTGCCAAGTCCGGCGGAGCTGGGCAGGCGGCTGGCGCCCAAGATTCCCGAGCTAAAGATTGTGCACGGGCGCGGCGAAAAGAACCGGGACTATCGGCGGAGAAGGAGGCAGCTCGCCAGCGGTTTCATTGCCGCCGCAATGCGGCAGTTAGCACTCAGCGACAGACAACCCGGCCAAGATGTTTTGCCGCTCTACGAGCGCCTGGTGCAGCGCTACACCCGCTTACTCAAGGAAGAAGGGCTCGACGCCAGCTCGGCGAACGGCCATGGGATGGTTGATCTCAAGTCCCAGCTTGCGCCGAATCAGCTTTGGCGGCAACTGATCGGGGACCACCCGGAACGCTTGGCTGAATTGATGCTGCTGGGCCGCTGTGGCGAACATTTAGCCGACATTCTGACGGGCAAACTCGACCCGCTGACAGTCTTTAGCATTTCCGGATTAGAACATCTCTATGAGTCCAGTCCCGTTTGCGCATTTCACAACGCAGTGACCGTGGAGGCGGTCAAGGAGATTGTTCAGGAATGGCCGTCGAATAGGAAGCTGCGAATCCTCGATATCGGCGCCGGAACCGGCGGTCTAACGACCCGCATTCTGCCGTATCTTCCCGAGAACATCACCGAGTACGTGTTCACCGACGTCTCTGAGCTATTCCTGTCCCAAGCCGAGGGGAAGTACGACAAATACCGCTTCATGCGTTACGCGCGCCTCGACATCGGCCAGCCGCCGCAAGAGCAAGGATTCAACCTCGAAAGCTACGACATTGTCCTCGCCGGGAACGCGCTCCACGTCACAAGCGATTTGGAGCGAACGCTGGGGCACGTCACCAGCCTGCTCAACCCCGATGGCTTGCTGTTTCTGCTGGAAGTCCAGCAGCAGCCGGCGCTCGATATTACTTTCGCGTTGCTGAAGGACTGGTGGAACTTCGAGGACTCCGAACTGCGCGGGCTCTCTCCCGTGCTGAACGAGCACGAATGGCCGAAACTGCTGAGCAGGTGCGGCTTCGACCAGGTGGAAGTGCTCAACGACGGCGAACCGGATCTGCCGCCTGAGCAGTCTTTGTATTTGGCTCGCAAGCCGGCTCAAGCGAACGCGGCCGTCGCCGAGGATGCGCTAGCCACGGAGGACCGCCGATCATGGCTGATCTTGGCCGGCGAGGACAACGGCCGCAGCCGGGTGATCGCGGACGAGCTGCGGCGAGATGGCCATCGTGTCGTGATGGTCGAGCTGGGGCTGGATTTCGCCCGCATCGATAACGAGACCTTTCAGGCACCCGCCGACGCGCGGGGATTCGAGCAGTTGTGTGGGGCGCTGAACCAGGAAGGCCCCTGGGAAGACATCATCCACTTACGAGGCCTGCACCCCGGCCCCGTCGAAAGCGCGACGGATCTGGCGGCGCTGCAAGAGACCCGCTGCCTGAGCGTCGTCTCCTTCCTGCAAGCAATGCAGAAGACCGGGATGACCCGTCCGGCTCGAATTTGGCTGGTGACTCGGGGCGCCGTCGCACACCCGGACGGTCAGGGACAGCTTGATCCACCGCAGGCCCCTCTGTGGGGATTGGGCCGCGTGCTGGCGAATGAATATCCTGACATTGTCTGCCATCTGGTTGACCTCAACCCGCGGGACGAGGCGGCCGAGACCGACCCAAGGCTGCTTGCCGAGCTTTGCCACGTCAGTGATGAGACTGCCGTGCTGCTTTCCAAGGACGCACGGTACGTGCATCGGATTCAGCGGGTCGCACTCGGCGAGGTGACGGCGGCATCCGAGCGGGAACAGAACAGTTCCGGACAGAGCTCCCAACAGGACGTACCATTTACTTGCGGGCTCTCGGCGCAAGGATCACTGGACAATTTCTTCCTTCAAGAGGTGCGAACTCCGCGGCCCGGCCCGGATCAGATCCTGGTCAAGGTCGAGGCGGCTGGATTGAACTTCCGCGATGTGATGTGGGCGCTCGGAGCGCTTCCCGAAGAGGCTGTGGAAGACGGTTTTGGAGGAGCGCTTCTGGGGCTGGAGTTCAGCGGCGTGGTGGCCGAGGCGGGCCCGGGAGCGGGCTTCGAGGCGGGGCAAGCCGTTCTTGGTTTCGCGCGCTCGTGCTTTGGCTCCCATGTGATTGCCGAGAAGGCGATGGTGACAAAGATGCCCACCCGTCTTCGTTTCACCGAAGCGGCGACCATTCCATCGGTATTCCTCACCGCCTTTTATGCACTCGACGAACTGGCCCGATTGAAACAGGGAGAGACGGTTCTGATCCATGGCGCGGCTGGCGGCGTCGGGCTAGCGGCGCTGCAGATCGCCAAATGGAGGGGCGCGGAGGTTTTCGCGACCGCCGGCACCCCGGAGAAACGGGAGTTCCTTGAGTTGCTCGGGGCCGACCACGTGCTGGATTCGCGCAGCCTGAGCTTCGCGGATGGCGTCACCGAGCTGACCGGAGGCCGGGGTGTCGATGTCGTGTTGAACTCGCTGGCCGGCGAGCTGATGTACAAGAGTCTGACGCTGCTAAAACCTTTTGGCCGATTTCTCGAGATTGGCAAGCGGGACCTCTACGCCAACAGCAAGGTCGGGCTGCGGCCTTTTCGCAACAACATTTCTTATTTTGCTATCGATGCGGACCAGATCATGTCCGGCCGTCCGGGACTAGCGTCGGAGGTGTTTGGGCAAGTCACCGAGCTGATTGATCAGGGCGTCCTCAACGCTTTGGTCCACCGCTCGTTTCCCGTTTCGCGGCTCTCGGAGGCTTTTCGGCACATGCAGCAGTCCAAGCATGTCGGAAAAATCGTCATCACGATGGAAACGGAGGGGACGCCGATCGAGCCACGCAAAAGGCCGGCAATCGAGGTGGCCGAGAGTGCGACCTATTTGATCACGGGCGGGCTCAGCGGCTTTGGCCTGGCAACCGCCAAATGGCTTGTCAGCAAGGGCGCCCGAAACGTGGTGCTCGCGGGCCGCAGCGGAGCTTCGACCGCGGAGGCGCGCAGCGGCGTGGCCGAGATGGAGGCGGCGGGAGCGAACGTCGTAGTGGCGAGGGCCGACGTGGCCCAGGAAAGCGACCTTCGGCGCGTATTAGAGAAGATCGAAAACGAGCTTCCACCATTGCGGGGCGTCCTCCATTCCGCCATGGTGCTCGAAGATGTCTTCGTGAGCAATATGAGCACTGAGCAGTGGCAGCGGGTTGTCTCCCCCAAGATGCTGGGCGCCTGGAATTTGCATCACCTCACCCAGGGGCTCCCGCTCGACTTCTTTGTGATGTATTCGTCGAGTTCGGCATTGGTCGGTAATCCCGGACAGGGCAACTACTGCGCGGGCAACCTTTACCTCGAAGCATTGGCGCATCAGCGCCGCAGCCAGAATCTGCCCGGACTTGCCGTGGGCTGGGGAATCATCAACGACGTCGGCATCATCGCCCGCACCGAAGATATGGAGAAATCCATGCGGAGCCAGTTGCGATCGATCAGCTCCGGTGAAGCTCTCGATGCCTTGGGAGAGCTGATTGCGGCTCAGGCCGTGCAAGTCTCCACCGCCGATTACATTTGGCACTCCGCGCTGAAGCTATTGCCGGCCGGGAATCAGCCCTACTACGACAACGTGCGAGCGGCGGCGGGGGACGAGGCCGAGAGCAGCGGCCAGGCCGGGCTGGCCAAAGAAACGTTGCTGGCGTTGCCTCCAGAAGAACGGCTCGTCACCGCAACGCAACTATTGGCCGAGCAAGTGGCCAGGATTCTGCGGCTCCCGGCCGGTCAGTTCGATGTGAACCGGTCGCTTGCCGAGGTGGGACTGGACTCGCTGATGGCGATGGAGCTGCAATTATCGATCGAGGAACGGTTTGGCGTCTCACTGCCTAGTATGGAGTTCGCCGCCGGACTGAGCACGGTCCAGATCGCGGCACGGATTCTTGGGTTGATCACGACCGGCGACGAAGCGGAGGTGATGGTGGAAGCGGCGAGCGAAAGCGCCAGCCAGGGGACCGCAGCCACCGCCGTCATGAGCCAGACGGACAGTCCGGATCGCCCCGGGGACCGCACGAACGACGCGTCTTAACAGCCCGTGACGCAAGTCCGAGGACGCGAAAAAGGGGACAGCCAGCCAATTTCCTTTCGATGAAGCGCTGGTTTTCAATGAGTTAGGAAGAGCGGAAATGGGTGGCAGTCCCCGTTTTCGCCCACGCACACTTTTGCCACGGGCTGTTGGGGCAACCCGTCTGATAACGATCTCTGATAACGAACATGGACACGGATGACCACAACAGCGGCATCATGGGCAAGGAGCGCCCGGACGAGTCCGCGATCGATCGCGGGGCCTCGGCGATCGGCGCCGGAACGTTGCTGCTTACCGGAGGCACCGGTGCGCTCGGCCGCGTTCTGATCCGGGAGGTTATTCAAGAAAGCGAGGCGCGGATTCTCACGGTCGTGCGGCGATCCCGTGCCGCGGATCCGGAAGAGCGTCTGCGCCTCATACTGCGCGATGAAGGAGTCGCCGATGAGGTCGGCGGGCGGATTGGCGTCATTGGCGGCAACCTGGGTATCGGCGATTTTGGCCTGCTGCCCGAGCAGCTCGACGGTCTGCGCGGCGAAGTGGAGTCGTTTCTGCACCTGGCGGCGCTTACCGATCTGGGCGCCAGCCGTGAAGATCTCTTCCGCGTCAATGTCGAGGGTACGCGGCGTGCGCTCAAGATCGCCTGGGATCTCTACCGCCGCGGGCGTCTGGCGCGTTTCGGCTACTTCAGCACAGCCTTTGTCGCAGGCAGCCGGCAGGACTGGCGGGCTCCCGAGGACGGGGCCTGTCCTCATCCTGCCTGGGCCAATGCCTACGAGGAAAGCAAATTCGTAGCGGAGTCGCTGGTTCGCGAAGCCATCGCGGAGGGTCTGCCGGCAATGATCTTTCGACCGAGCATCGTCGTGGGCGACAGCCAGACAGGCAGGACGAGCGCCTTCAACGTGGTCTACCCGTTTTTTCGGCTGGTCGCCTCCGGCATACTTTCCGCTGTTCCCGGCCGGCCCACCGATGTCATGCAGATTGTCCCGGTGGACTTTGTGGCGCGCGCGGCCTGGGCGATTTTCCGCCAGCCTGACTCGGCCGGCCGCACCTACCATCTGACCTCGTCTCGTTCGCCCAACCTGGAACTGATCCTCCGGCTCAGACAGGCGCTGGATCCGGACGCACCGCCGTTGCGCTTGATTTCACCCGAGCGGCTCGACGCCGCGCCGCTGCTCATCCGCAAAGCGATCGAAATGATAAAGCCTCACATCGGCTACGTGATCTACGATCTCAGTTTCGACACGAGCAACACCGAACAAGCACTGCGGGGCAGCGGCATTGAGATGCCCGACACCGGCTACGACTTCATGCACCGGATCATAGGCTACGCGAAGAACGCCGGGTTCTTCGATTAGCGCGGAGGGAGAACACATCGCACCCGCGGCCGAACCCAAACGGACCTGGTCACCGCATTTCGCCGTAGGAATGTGTCTGACCGGATGGCTGGGCGCGCTCTGGCGAAATCGCTTCGCCGTCGGGCCGCGCCAACTGCACTTCGCCGTCATGGCGACGCTGATGAGTCCAGTCACTTCGCTGCTGGGATCGATGCAGCGGATGCTCTATGACGCCAAGGCCGGGCAGATCGAGTTGAAACCGGCGCCGCTTGTCATCGTGGGGCATTGGCGCTCGGGAACAACTCTGCTCCACGAACTGCTGGCGCGCGACCCCCGGCATAGCTTCCCAAATACCTACGAGTGCATGTTGCCTAGCCATTGCGTCCTCACCCCGCGCTGGGGGAAACGCATTCTGAAATGGACCATGCCAGACGAGCGAGCGATGGACGCGATGCCGGTTGGCTGGGACCGGCCGCAGGAGGATGAGTTCGCCCTTTGTAACCTTGGAATTCGCTCACCCTACCTTTGGATCGCGTTCCCGAATGGGTCTTATGACCGTGATTGGGAGTCGTTGGAGACCTTAGCGGCGGCGGATCGCGAGCGCTGGAAGACAGCATTGCGGAAATTCCTGCAGGGCGTAACGCTGACCCGCCCGGGAAGGCTTGTCCTAAAAACGCCGTTGCATAGTTTCCGAATTCCAATCTTGCGAGAGCTATTTCCTGATGGGCGGTTTCTCCACATCGTGCGCCACCCGGCCGCCGTCTTTCGGAGCACCATCCGCTTATGGACCGCTATGCATCGCCAGCACGGCTACCAGACTCCTCGCTATGACGATCTCGAGGAACATGTGCTGGCGACAGGAGAGCGTATGTTCCGTGCTTTACTGCAAGCCAAGGAGCGACTCCCGGCGAACCGGCTGTGCGAGGTCAAGTACGAGGATCTGGTTCAGAACCCAGAGCCGGCGTTGCGCCGCATCTACAGCGAGCTGGAACTGGGCGAGTTCGATCCAGCGGCAGCGGGCATCCGGGCCTACCTCAGCGAGACGCAAGGTCACCAGACGAGAACCAGAGTGTCGGCTGAGGACCTCGCCGCGGTTCGGGACCGCTGGGCTTTTTTCTACGAACGCCATGGATACAACTTGCGGGAATCGGAGGATGTTGAGCCAGCACAGGCAACGAAGTAATAGCGGGTCCATGGTGTGCTTTGTCCTTCAAGCGATAAGAAATGCGAGTTAAAATCGCGATTCTTGGCGCCGGTCTGGGAGGCCTTGGCATGGCCGCTCGCCTCAAGATGGCGGGAGAGGACTCGTTCGTCCTGCTGGAGAAGGCCGGCGGTGTTGGCGGCACTTGGCGCGATAACTCGTATCCGGGTTGCGCTTGTGACGTGCCGTCGCATCTCTACTGGTACTCCTTCGACCGGCAGCCGAACTGGAGCCGCATCTTCCCGACGCAAGCCGAGATCCTGCGGAACATCGAGTCGTTTGTCAGTCGCCGTCAGCTCGCCCCGCATATCCATTTCGAAACGGAAGTGACCGCCGCGACTTGGGACGCGCGGCAAGCGGTCTGGCGCATTGATACGGCATCGGGCGAGCAAGTGACGGCGCTGAGTTTCGTCGCTGCCGCGGGACAGTTGAGCCAGCCCAAGCTGCCCGATATCGAGGGACGAGACGGCTTCGGCGGGCCGGCGTTTCACTCCGCCCAGTGGCGGCATGATGTCGAGCTGGGGGGCAAGCGCGTGGCCTGCATCGGCAGCGGCGCTAGTGCCGTCCAAATCGTCCCCGAAATTGCACCGAAGGCAGACCGGCTCACTCTGTTCCAGCGCTCCGCCAGCTACGTCATGCCGCGCAATGACAGGGCCTACAACGCTGAAGAGCGACGCGGCTTCACGATGGATGTCGAAGCTCTGCGAGCGAGGCGCGAGGCGCTCTACCAGGACCACGAGGGCCGCCATGGCGCGATGCGGTTGGGATCGGCGGCAGCGGAGAACTTTAGCGCCGTGGCTCGGGCCCGCCTGAATGCGCAAGTCCCCGATCCGGTATTGCGCGAGAAGTTGTGGCCCGACTATCCCCTCGGTTGCAAGAGAATCCTTCTTTCGGATGATTTTTATCCGGCCATGACGCGGCCTAACGTCGAGCTGGTGACGGAGGGGATCACCGCTATTGAGCCCTCCGGCGTCAGGACCTCTGATGGGCGCCTCCGCGAAGTGGATGTGATCGTTTATGCGACAGGCTTTGAAGCCACATCGTTCCTCGGCCCAATCGAGATCACCGGACGTGACGGGCGCTCGCTCCGCGGAGAGTGGCGCGACGGCGCGTCGGCCTACCTGGGCATGGCGGTAGCCGGTTTTCCGAACTTCTTTTTGTTGTACGGTCCAAACACCAACCTCGTTCACAACTCGATCATCGCTATGCTCGAATGCCAATTCGGCTACGTGATGGAAGCGCTTCGCCTCCTCGACGAGGACAACGTGTCTGCGATGGAGTTGCGCTCGGCTGCCATGGACCGGTTCAACGGGGAACTTCAGCGGAAACTAGGCGGGACCGCTTGGGCCGCCGAATGCAGCAATTGGTACAAGACGCCGGGTGGCCGCTTGACGAACAACTGGCCCGGGACCGTCGAGGAATACAAGGCGGAGACGGCGCGGATCGCGATCGCGGATTACGATCTGCGTGCGGCGCCGCCGACCGAGCAGGGCGCGGGCTAAAACCATGAATAGAGTCAACGGAAAAGTTGCGCTGGTGACCGGAGCGGCCAGAGGACTGGGCCGCGAGATAGCGAAACTCTTGATCGAGGAAGGCGCCACGGTATTCCTCTCCGACATCGACGCTGAGCTTGGCCGTGAGAGCGCTGATGAGCTGGGCGGAACGTTCCTCTCCCACGACGTGGCCAGCGAAGAAGGATGGCAGAATGTGAGCGCGGCCATCCAATCGGCCGAGGGCCGCCTGGATATCCTCGTCAACAACGCCGGAGTGGCGAACCTCCCCGGCCCGAAGGATCCCGAGCGGACGTTGTTACAGAGCTGGCGGGGGACGGTCTCGACCAATGGCGAAAGCGTGTTCCTTGGCTGTAAATGGGCCATATCCTTGATGCAACAAGGCGGGATGGGCCAAGCGGGGATGCAACAAGCGGGGATGCGTCAGTCGGGGATTCGCCAATCGGGCGGTGGCTCGATCATCAATATCTCTTCGGTCGCCGGACTGATACCGACACCATTCCTGGCGGCCTACGGGTTCAGTAAAGCGGGAATCACGCAGTTCACCAAGTCCGTCGCGCTGCATTGCGCGCCGATGGGGATTCGCTGTAATTCAGTGCATCCCGGACAGGTGGACACCGACATGATTCAGGAGATCATGGAGGACCACGGGGCCGATACGGGACTCCGGCCGAGCGTCGTTCGCGCCGCAACGGTGGCGAAGATACCGCAAGGGCATCTGCAAACACCGCGTGACATTGCTTATGCCGTGCTTTTCCTCGCCTCCGACGAGTCGCGTTGCGTCACCGGCGCCGAGATCGTGGTCGATGGCGGCATGACTCTGACCAACTAGCCCGCATTCCTTATCGCGTAGTGCGAGTCGAGTTGGCCCGGCGCGAAAGCCAGCCCAGTAGAATACTCATTGAACATGCCGATAGCTCCCGCCGTTACCGCTGTCCTGAACCAGTTGGCGCAACCTGGCGCGCCGCCAAGCTGGCAACTTCCCGTTGACGTCCGGCGTCGTTCGATGCGCGCGCAGTTTCTCCAGCTCGGCGGACCGCGCGCCCCCGTCGATTCGATTCGTGACCTTACGCTGGGCGGAGTTCCCGTAAGGCTCTATCGGCCAGCGGGTGAGGGCCCGCGGCCCGCGCTGATCTACCTGCACGGGGGAGGCTGGGCGCTGGGCGGCATCGATACCCACGACTCGGTCTGTACGCACATCGCGCAGCAGTCTGGCTGGACGGTGATCTCGGTGGGCTACCGGCTGGCGCCCGAGCACAAGTTTCCGGTACCGTTTTTCGACTGCTGGGCCGCCGTTCAGGCTGCCCATGTCGGCGCCGAGGCGCTGGCTATCGACGCCTCGCGAATCGCCGTCGGCGGTGACAGCGCTGGGGGCAATTTGAGTGCGGTAATCTCGCTGCTAGCGCGCGACTACGCGCTCCCGCTCGCCGCCCAAGTCCTGATTTATCCGGTTACCGATTACCTGCCGGATCGCGAATCCTATGAGTTTGACTACCTGCTGAGCCGGGCCGCCATGGAATCGTTCTGGAGCTTGTACCTGAATCACAGTTCGGAATCAGCATTGCCGTTGGCGGCTCCGATTCGGGCGGAATCGTTGCGGGGGCTGCCGCCTTGTCTGCTGCTAACGGCGGAGTACGATCCGCTGCGAGACGAAGGCGAGGAGTATGCGAGCCGGCTGGCCGATGCGGATGTTCAGGTGACCAGCAAGCGTTATCGCGACATGATCCACGGTTTCGTCAGCATGCCCGCGGCGGTGCCCCAGAGTCAAGACGCACTGAAGCAAATTGCCGAGTTTCTTCGACATTCGGCAACGCTCCCCGGGGTGAGGTAGGGCGCCATGCCGGGGTGTCGCCGGGCGGACGAGCGCTGAGTTGCCCGAGCCGAGTGCTTCGCGCTGGGGTCGAACAAAGCAGCGAGCCGGTTTGCGGTAAGCGCGCACCGCTTACGCTCCAGACGTGCACATCGACCCGTCCGTGAAGTAACCTAGGTAAACCCGCTCGGGCGGGTGGAAACCCCAATGGAACTGCGCTCCCTTTTGCCGAGCCGCGCCAATGCTGGCGAGGTCAAATCGCGGTGAACACCATTGCGGCGGCACTTGCCTGGATCGCGGACTTCGGCATTCGCCGGCGCCGGGCTATTCTGACGGCCAGCGCGGCCTTTGTTGTGGCGACGCCGTTCTTTCTTCAGGGCTTGGAACTGGATTCCGATGCCGCCAAGATCCTCCCTTATCAAGACCGCCTCAGTACGGCGTACCGCCAAAGCCGCGCTCTGTTTGGCGACTCGAACCGTCTGGTGATTGAGCTGCGTCATTCCGATGTTCCCCTCAGCGCGCTCAACCGCTTTACTGGCCGCCTGGCGGCGGTGCTTCGTTCCTGGGAAGACATCGAATACGTCGACATCAAGCCGCTCGATCTTGCCGGCCGTGACGAAACGGCTGCCCGGCTGCGCGCCGCCCTTCTCAATTCCGATCTGGCGGTTTTCAAGGATTTCGCTTCAAGATTCAGCCAGAAAGGCATGCGCCGTGAGCTGCTGCGGGCGCGCAAGCGGCTGATCGCTGTTGACGACCCGGAACTGCGGGAGGAGGTGGTAAACGATCTCCTCGATGTCCGAGGCGTGTTGCTGGAGTTGCGAAAGCCTCGCGTCGGCCGCACCGAACAGAACCGCTCGAGCGCCTACTTCGATGCGCCGGGTGGCGAGTCCCGCCTGATCTTCGTTCAACCCAGCGGCTCGGCGCAAGACAGCGCCTACTGCCGCGACCTGATGGAGCGCTTGAACCAGGCGCTGGGCACCTTGAAAGAGGAAATGCCGGCCAAGGGCATCGAGCCCTACATCAGCGGGATCCACGCAATGACGGCGGAGGCCACCGCGATGCTGCTCAGCGACATGAAGCTGATCACCGCGGCGGCGACCGGTTTGCTCCTGCCGCTGTTGTGGTGCTGCTTTGGGCGGCTGCGCACCACGCTCATCTGCTTCGGGCCGCTTGTGATCGCCCAGCTCGGCGTGTTATTCATCGCACGCCTGTTGTTCAATCCGATCCACTTCGTCACGATCGGATTCGCCGCCATCGTCGTCGGTCTCGGCCTGGACGTGGGCCTGCACCTCACCGGACGTTTCACCCAGTTTCTCGAGCGCGGCTCCGTTGAGGATGCAATTCGCGAATCGATGGCTGACTGCGGCCCGCCGCTGCTGATTGGCACGACCAGCACGTGTTTCGGATTCCTGGCGCTGCTTGCGACCGGAAATCGGGGATTGATGCAGCTTGGTCTCTTGACGGCGTTGGGCCTGGCCGTAACGCTAGCGTTTACGTTCCTCCTTTTCCCTCCTTTGGCGATGACGCTAAGCTCGGGACGCGGTCTCCCCGGGCGGGCTTTGTTGCGGGGCTCCCCATCGCCGCTCTTCCGATGGGTCAGCAGGAAGCCCGCCGCGGCTTTCGCGGGCGCGCTGGTCTTGGCGCTGCTGTTCCTGCCTTTCGCCGCCCGGTTTGAGTTTGAGGATAACGTGCTGCAACTGTTTCCCGATGACATGGATGCGCTGGCGGCCGTCGATCAGATCGGCGAGACTCACTCCCAGTCACTCGCCTCGGTCACGCAGGCAACGGTTCATGCGCCCGATCTGGAGACCGCGATGTTGCTCCAGAAATCCCTGGACAGCCGCCTGATTGCGATGGTGGATGAAGGCTCGGTGACGCTGTTTCGATCGCCCAGCGAGTACCTTCCTTACAGCATTCCCCGAACGGACGAGAAGGGCTGGAATGAGCTTGCTTCCGCCGTACGCCGGGGACAGGAAGACTTTTTCGATCTGCTGAGAAGTCTCCGCTTTCGCGACGCATCATCGTATCAAGAGTATTACGATATGGTGGAGAGCGCCGTTAGCGGCGTGGAGACATGGAGCGATCCCGCCGCCCTGATGGGAAAAATTTCTCGTTTGCGGAAACATGTCCACGCTTCCGAGGAGGGAGTCCAGCTTCAGACCTACGTCGCGGTAGCACGGACAGAGGGCGCGCGCCACGGACTGGACATGAAACGAGTGCGGCAAATCACGGACGATCTTGGGAGCCTGGCGGCGCCGGCGGGGAGTTCGGTCAGCGTTTCGGGCTTGACTCAAGTCTATGCCCGCGCCAATGAGCTGCAGATTAAAGATTTCGCCCGCGTGAGCTGGCTGGCCGTGCTGCTGGTTGGAATCGCCGTCCTGGCGTTTTTCCGGCGGCTGCTTCCGGCCGGTCTGGCTTTCCTGCCGCTGGCGGGCGCGCTGCCGGCGGCGCTGGCGGTGATCGTGGTCTTTGATGTCGGCTTGATGCCTTCCTCGATTGGCTTCGGAGCGATTATCTTGGGGGTGGGAATCGACGATGCTGTCCACATCCTGGCTCGCGTGCGCACCGGGACGAGCGAAGAGATGGAGAAGATATTGAGCGAAATCGGGCCGGTCATTACGCTGACAAGCGCTTCCACCATGGTCGGCTTCGGCGTGCTCGCGCTGAGCCGCCTCGGCGTGGTCTCCTCGCTAGGAATCGCAATTTCCGCCGGCGTTGCCGCGTGCTGGTTCTTCTCCTTGTTCCTGCTTCCCGGAGCCATCCGCTGGGCCTGCCGGCGAGGATGGGCCGGGACGAGCGGCGCGGCTCTTGCGTTGTTTGCCGGGCTAGCAGCCCAACCCAGCTTTGCGCAGACTCATACCGCCTCCCAACTGATGGACGAAATGGCGGAGAACCTGGACTCGGTGGAGGCGGTCGCCTGTGGCATCGAGCAAGTCAAAGTCCTCGAGCAACTCGAAGGCGCGATCCGGATGGAGGGGCCGCTGCTCTACCAAAAACCGCATTTCATCAAGCTCGAGCTTGGCGGCGACGAGAATATTTCGCTCTTCAGCGACGGCGAAGCGATATGGCTCGTCGATCGCGATTTAGAGGATGTCGAGAAATTCAGCATTCAAGGAGCGGATAAGGAAAGGCGGCTCTCGAGCCTCCTGCCGCCGTTGTTCTTCTTGACCCGCGAAGAGATCGAAGAAAGATTTGAGACCACCGCGACGCCGCCCGAGCGCTGGGCGCATCGCCTGGAATTAACGCCCAAGGCCAAAGGAGACTACCCGTTCGAGCGGCTGGTTGTCGATCTGAGCGGCAGGTTTCGAACACAGCGAATGCGGATGGAATTCGAGAACGGGGACTCGGTCGAAACACGGTTAAAGAACTGCGTGAAACGGCCACGCACTTCACGGTTGGCCTTCCAATATCTCGCCGGCGGAGAACGTTGACTCCGGCCGCGAAATGGGCCGCCAGCTAGCCCGCATTTCTCATCGGGTGGCGAGGCAAAGTGCATGAGAGGCCTGTCAGTACAAGGCGCGCGCCGCTTGACGAGCCCCACTTGATCAACGACGCGTACTCTCACAGTCCGTTGAGCACGGCGAGCAAGCGTGACGAAAAAATGGGAGTGTATCGCGTGTTTTTCCCGTCAGCCGCTGAGAACTGCCGGCGAGCGCCGGCGATCCGCGGAGACGACACCGCGTGCTGTTCAGCGCCGAGAACGGTCGAGTCCAGATCGCGTGCGGCAAGGATGTCAGCGAAGACGGACTCCCTTAAGGCGTATCTCCAACCCGCCATCACGTTCAATTCTCTGGGAGGGTGATTTACTTCGTTACTTGCTGCCCGTCAGCCCCAGGGCCACAACAAATTCTGCAAGTCTGTGAACCACGACACTTTGGCTTTCTTCCGAACCTTGACCGCTCTCATTCGCGAAGGCTTCGTGACCGGTTGAAGGTCTGCTGATCCAGCCGGCTGGGTCCGTTTGACCGCGAGTGAAGCGGCCGCGGAGTGACCGGGTTGCGCTGCCGGTTGTGGCTGCCGCGGCGCCATGCCCACGGCCGGGGGAGAGGTATCGGCCGTCCCGCCCCTCGCTTGAGACGGCTGCTGGGGATGTGTCTTGGGCGCGTCCTGAAGCGCCGTTCGGAAGTTGATCGCCGATTGGAATCGCGCGCTGGGGTCCTTCGCCAGCGCCCTGAGGATGACACTGCTTAGTTCATGAGACAGTACTGAATTGAGTTCATGCGGAACCGGAGGCTTTTGCTCGACATGCGCCCGCATGATCTCGAATTGACCCTTCGCCGTAAAGGGCTTCCAGCCCGTTACCAGCTCAAAGAGAATGACGCCCATCGAGTAGATGTCGCTTCTCTCATCCAGCCTGGTCTCTGCCTTCACCTGCTCGGGCGAGGCGTATTCCGGCGCCCCGATTGCCGTGCCGGTCAGCGTAAGCCGCGGATCGGCGTATTTCTTTGCCAGATCGAACCCGCCCAGCTTGAGCCTGCCCTGGTCGGTAATAATCGCGCACGAAGGCGTAAGGTTACGGTGTACGACTCCATTGGCGTGCGCGTAGACCAATGCGGACAAGGCCTGAGAAACATAATTGACTGCTTGCTCAAGAGGAATGGCGCCGCGCTGGATAAGCTCCGCCAACGTCGAACCCTCAAGCCACTCGGTCGTCATCACAATCCGGTCTCCCAGCGGCGTTGCGTTGTAAAAGGAAACGATGTTGGGATGCGACAGCCGCGACCAAATCGCGACCTCTCTATGAAATCGCTCGACTAGTTGCTCGTCCTCCTGAAATTCGCTTGGCAGGACCTTGAGCACCTCCAGCCGATTCATGACGGCGTTATGGACTTTATATTTGACGCCCGTCGGAGAGGAGTCGATAACGGCCACAAATTCATAGCTGCCGACGGTCTGGCCAACGTCGAATTTCACTGCGAGAGTACTTTCCATGGCTTCTCAGCTACCTGCTGCCCGCTTATCGGCGGATCTGGGCCTGTTCGGTAACCTGGCCTGCGGGCATATGGTATTCCACGGGCGCGGCCGGTGTAAATGGAACTCCGGTACCAATGTTTGTAGGTCTATACCCGACAAAACGGACTCAACCAACCTTAGTTTGGAGGAACCCTGTGCCAACCCGCTCTTGCGGGCCTCTCACGAACCGCACCTCGCCACGCGGCGAAAAATGCGGGTTAGCTCACCGACTGCATTAAACTGATGGATCGAGCGACTGGGCCGCCAAGGCCGGGCCAAGGCTGAAATGATGTCTTCGACCACACAACCTCTTCTGCTTGACATCGACGTCGATCTGAATCTCGCCGATAGTCTGCGGGCTGGCTATCAGGTATTTGCACGCCGTGCCCGCGCGCTGATCCTGTTGTATTTCGCGGTGCTTGCCGGCGCTGCTTTGTTTTTCGTGCTCAACTCCAATGACGCCGATATCGGCAGGCTATCGGCCGCGCCGCTGATCGCTAGCGCGGTGGGCTCCCTGTTGCTGCCTGCCGCGGTCGTTGCCTTGATTTATTGGAGCGCCAGGTCTTCGTTTCAGCAACGGGCCCGCCAAGACATGCACTTCCATTTCTGCCCTGACGGCATTGGGATTCGGGCGCACAGGCATCCTGGCTGGCTGGCCTGGGAAAATGTCGGCCGGGCTTTGGAAACGCGCGGCGCGTTCTTGCTGTTTTCCAGTCCCGAGGAATACTTCTTGATCCCAAAGCGGTGTCTTGACGGCCGTCACATTGAGCAGCTACGCGAGGTGCTTCGGCTCTACCTTCCCGGCACGGTGAAGCTCGCGAACTAGATTCGCGGGTTCCCGCCAAACCGTACACCCGGGGGGACCCGCTCACCGGCGTTCGGGATCTGAATCCACTCCGAGGCGAGGACGGCGGACAGGCCAGTTTCGGTATCATGCGGGTAACGCTGGGGTTGTATCTCTTTCAATTCCCGGAACGGGTGTTCCTGAGTGCAAGCTCGATCTGAGCGGGTGCGGCCGGCCACGCGATGTCCAGATAATTAGCGGTCGATGCCTCGATTCGGTCTCACGATTTTCCTAAGCGCGTTTCTCCTTTTTCAGGTGCAGCCGCTGATCGGCAAAGCCATCTTGCCGTGGTTCGGCGGTGGCCCGGCCGTTTGGACCGCCTGCCTTCTCTTCTTCCAGATCACTCTTTTGATCGGCTATGGGTATGCGCACGTGATCAGCACGCGGCTGAGCCCGCGGGCTCAGTCTAGCCTGCATCTTTCGCTGCTGGCCGTTTCACTATTCTTGCTTCCCATCACACCCTCCGCGGAACTTTGGAAGCCCGGCCCGGACGACCTTCCGACGCGCCAGATCTTGCTTTTGTTAATCGGTACGATCGGAATACCCTACTTGCTGCTCTCCTCCACCGCGCCTCTGATTCAGCGCTGGTTCAGCGCGGCTTATCCGGTGCGGTCACCCTACCGCCTCTACGCGCTTTCGAACATCGGTTCGCTGCTGGCTTTGCTGAGCTATCCGGTGCTGGTCGAACCATGGCTGGCGCTGCGCAACCAGGCCGTGGTTTGGTCTTGGGGCTATGCCGGATTTGTTGTTTGTTCGGCTTGGGTTCTGCTGCAAGCACGCTTTTGGAATCCCCTGAAATCGACGGTTGCGCCCGGGCCGAGGGACAATTTCCCAGCGCCGGCAGCCTCTCTCGGCCATTCCGCCGGCGGTGATCCGCCCCGAGCGGCATCGGCACTGCTTTGGTTGGGACTCTCCGCCGTGGCTTCCGCCTTGTTGGTGGCGACGACAAATCAGATGTGCCAAGAGGTTGCCGTTGTTCCGTTCTTGTGGGTTCTCCCGCTGGCAATCTACTTACTGACATTCATCATCTGTTTTGACGACGAGCGCAGATACGACCGCCGCTGGTTCGGCATCCTGCTCGGCGTGGCTGCTCCGGTGGCCCTCATGCTGATCGCGCTGGGGCTGCGCGTGCCGCTTGTCTACCAGGTCGCGATCTATTCGCTGGCCCTGTTTGCGGGCTGCATGTGCTGCCATGGCGAGCTTGTCAAATCGAAGCCGCACCCGGAACATTTGACGGCTTTCTACTTTTTCGTGGCGGCGGGCGGCGCCCTCGGAGGCGCCCTGGTCGCGTTGCTGGCTCCCCGTGTTTTCTCGGGTCTGATGGAGTACCCCCTGGCGCTGGCCGGCTGCGCCGTCCTGACACTGCTGGCCTGGTATCGGGCACGTGCTTGGGAGCCCTATCTCGATCGGCCCTACTGGATCATGGCGCCGGTCACCGCACTGATGTTCGTGGTGGTCATCCCGCTGTTTCTTTCGCCGGCTTCTTCGAAGCAGGAGTCGGTGCTGCGGTCAAGGAGTTTTTACGGGGTCCTTCGTCTCGCTGAGCAGACGGGCGAGTACGGAACCAAGCGGGTCCTCACACACGGCACGGTGATCCATGGCAGCCAGTTCGCCGGCGAAGAGAAACGCTCTTGGCCCACGACCTACTATGGGCGCAAGAGTGGCGTCGGACTGGCGATGAAACACCATCCGCGCCGCCAGGCTCAGGAGCAGGCCGGGCGCTCGTTGCGCGTTGGCGTCGTCGGACTGGGCGCTGGAACGATCGCCGCATTGGCCGCCGCGGGCGACTACATTCGCTTCTACGAAATCAATCCGGAAGTCATTCGCATAGCGGACGAATATTTCACCTTCCTGCGTGACACGCCGGCCAGCGTGGATGTGATCCCGGGAGATGCTCGAATTCGAATGGAGTCCGAACTTGCGCGGGGCCAGCACCAAAACTTCGACATTCTGGCGGTCGATGCCTTCAGCAGTGACGCCGTCCCGATTCATCTGCTAACGCGGGAATGCGTCGGCACCTATTGGCAACATCTCAAGCCGGACGGGCTGCTCTTGTTCCATATATCGAATCGAGTTCTCAATCTCGAGCCGGTTGTGCGCGGCCTGGCGGCTCATTGTGAGTGTGAGGTGAGACTGGTGTCGAGCGCGGGCGATGACGCTGCCGGAGTCAGCCAGGCCACCTGGATGCTGCTGACGAAAAACAAGGCCTTCCTGCAAGCCCCTGAAATCACGCTGGCCGTCACGCGGCCAAGCGCTATGCAGCCGAGCCCGCTGCTATGGACGGACGATTTTGCGAGCCTGTGGAGGGTTTTGAAGTTCTAGCCCGCATTTCTCACCGCACGATCAGCGAGACTCGATCCCCGATGTGGCGCGAGCCCCCAGGCTTGCCGCCTCGAGACTCTTCTCGACGCAAGTTCGGAACTGTTTGAGAGAGAGCCAATCGTTGTGAGAGAGCCCAACGAACAACGGGCCCGGCACACGAGAGGCCCGCCGCGACGGAGGGCATTGGCAGTGTGCAGCGATGATCCGTATCGCCAAGACCCCAACCGACGAAGGAGCGAAGTACGGAAGGAGCGAAGCGGTTTCATCTGCCATCCGGCGGTGAGAGGATTTTTCTCAATGTTTGTGCTTTGGGCCTCTTTTGCTTCCATATTCCTCGCAATCGCTCGTTAGAGACTCTCAATTGACTTGGGATGATTTGGCGCAAGTGGTTCATTTACAAGATGTTAAGTTTTTAAATGAGAGGATTTGCGAGGATCTGAGAGGTTTTCGCGTTTTTTGTGTGTTCGGTGGGCCTAACAGGCCGTGGCGGAAGTCCGAGGGCGCTGGAAAAGGGGACAGCCAGGCGATTTCCTTTCGATGAAACGCTGTATTCGAATGGGTTCGGACGAGGGGAAGTGGCTGGCCGTCCTCTTTCCTAGCGGCCGTTGGCGCGGCCATTGGCGCGGCCATTCGCTCGCCTATTTGCTCGCATGGATCGCTTGCCGGGTTGGCTCGATATTGAAAATGATTCATCGCCGCTTGTTCCATTTTGATGATAGCAAGCTGATCTCTGGTGTCAATGGGCTTGGCAGGGAAGTCTGTTGAAAACACAGGGACTATAGTTACTATTTATCCGTGACCGAGTGCGCTTGCTTTCGTCGATGCGTGAAGTTTCTACATTCCGCGGTTGGGTGACGGGGCGGGTATCGTTGCGCGCTGGTTGAGAAGCTGGCATTGCTGATGGACGGCGAGGATACGGCTCGGTAGCGGCAGTTAGGTAAACACGGGGCGGCGGGCTGGGAGCTGAAGCGGGACGAAAGCCCGTTGAAACGGGCTGCAGAACGGGG
>Ga0114996_10001091_pt1 | contig 36899 bp, 45 predicted proteins | sample ArcticOcean_MG_C_4_FD_87039 | JGI IMG/M metagenome (GOLD analysis project Ga0114996, IMG submission 87039) | Marine microbial communities from western Arctic Ocean - ArcticOcean_MG_CB4_134 | ecosystem: Environmental > Aquatic > Marine > Oceanic | place: Arctic Ocean: Canada Basin | collected... | reverse complement strand
ACATCATTTAATTCATCTGTGTCACAATCTGCAAATGACTTATCAATCATTGCTTCTTTTTTAATTTGTTCTTTAAGAGTAGCAGTTTCTTCACCTATATCACTAGCCAGTTGACGTAGCATAGCATGAATCTTAGCTAACTGGGCATTACTACCCTTCATACCTACAGTATTAGCAAAAACTTCTATCTTGGTACCTTCAGGAAGATCCTTAATGAGTTCATCAAGGAGTACTTCCTTAGCTTGTATTGTATGTTCTAATTTACCATCACGTTTAATAAGAGTGGTATTAAATATTTTTTTCATAAATTTTTAAATTTAATATTACAAACTATAGCACTCCGTTCTTTACAATCATTAAATTCAACTTTATGTTTATCTGTAGCTAAAAATATTATACATTCTCCAGCTTTAACATTATAAATTTTATCTTTAATTTTAATTGGTGCAGATCCATTAGGTGTATTTATATAATAAACACAACTTAATGCATATGGAAAATGATTATGTTCTACAACACCTTCATTTTTATTATATATTATTCCCCAACAACCTTTAATTTCAAAATTATATTTTGGAGTATCATCACCTTTTGGATAACAATATTCAGGATATGATTTATTAATTACTTTATAAATATATTTATTATATTTTTTTATTAAAGGATGATCAATTTTATTAAAATAAAAATTAGTCATATGACCTCCTTTGTAATGATTAGTTCCTACAATAGGTTCTGAATATAAATTATCTTTTATTAATTGATGTAATATTTTATTTTCTTCTTTTGTTATAGAGTTACATTTATATATTAATGGTTTCATAATACTCTTATTATATGTGAACCTGATTGTTCATCACCTGGATCAGATGAAATGATGATAGTGATCATTTCTTTATTCTCTTATTAATGTCCTTTTCTATTTGAGAAGAAAAATACATTCCTGTTGCTATACCTAGAAAATACATTACTAATGCTCCTACTATATATACTATATCCATAATTATCTATTGTTTTTATTATGATATCTTTTCTTATATCCTTTATTATAACCTACTAGCCATCCCATAAGATAACCTAAACCTAAACAAAATATAATTGCTGATATTCCTATTATGTAATTTAATATAATCATCTCTTAGTTTTTAATTTAGACCTTAATGTATCTCTCTTAGACATTAGTGCTGATGTTTTCTCTTCATCATTCTTAAACTTCTTTAACTTTTTGTCTATACTATTTATTTCATTCAAAGCTTCTAGCTTTCTATTAGTATTACCTTTTCTATTACTCATCTTCTGGTGGGTTATTATGAAACTCTTTTATGTGCTCATTTATAGTCTCTATTATTAATTCATAGTTAACATCAAGATCTAATATACCAATTATATCTACGATAACCATATTGTTTTTCTTATCTGCTAACACCATACATGCTGCTGTTATCTCTATTGATGTATCTGTACTTGGATCATCACGTGTTTCTTTTTCACCAAGTTCATAAGCATAATCATATTCTATATCTGAACCATCTGTATCAATTGTTATATTACCTTTCATCTGTTTTGTTTTTCTTTACGCAGTAAGTATTTAGCTTTAGATACAGGAATCAAATCTTCAGAAGCATCTTGTAAAACAAACTTCATTGTATCTAATTCTGATTGTAGAGCCAATGCTTTAGCACGGTTATTTATTGCTTCTCTTCTTAACGCATCTTTACTCATACCATGAAGTGAATATATATATGCTAGTTCTTTATCCATTTCTTTACTCTTATTTATCTTCATTTATCTTCTAATTTTTCTATTACCCAAAATATAAATCTAAATACTAGATATATACCTATTATTAATATTGTTCCTAGTATCATATTATTTAAATCTTACTGTACTAGCGTCAACTAATACAAATTCTTGACCACAACTTATATCACATCTTATATCATTCACTGTAGTAAATACTAATTTTTCTTTCATACAATTAGGACATAGTATATCTATATTAATTGGTTCAGGTTCATGACCATAATAACTCTCTGCTAATCTATCATGATAATTAATTTCCATTTCTTCATTCATTTGTTTGATAAATAGTTCTTTCATTTTTCCCATGATTAATTTTTTAAAGGATTATAATATTTAATTTTATTCTGATCAAATCCAGATAGTGCTGACTCAACCCATTTCTCATCTTGTGTATTTATATAACAAAGTATATGACATGTTGCTGTCTCAGAAGGATTTAACCTTAATAATCTACCAATACGTTGAGAAGATTTTCTTTCATTACCATATGAATGCATAATGATACCTTGCTTAAGCCCCGGTATACTAACACCTTCACTTAACTGTAATATACATGATAGCTTATCTATTCTACCATCACTAAATAATTGAAGATTTTCTTCTGAATTTTTATTCTTTGAATGATAACTATGCTTACATATTCTATCTGCTTGTTTTTGAGTGTTAGCAAATACAATACATTTCTGACCCATATTCTTTAAGAGAGATTTAGTATAGTCTTCTTTAGTTGTATAGTCCATCATAGATTTCATTCTCATTATAGATGAAAACTTTTTTTGTGCTGGTGTTTGTGCATCACCTAACCTCATTGTTGAGTATTGATAATCATTATACTCTGATGTATACCATACACCACCTGTTTCTTTATTCTTCTTAGGTAATGTATTTAATTTAGATAAATGTAACTGATGTATAATGATTTGGTATTGGTTAAGTATCTTAGTATCAGATGCGTCATCAACACTGAATTCATACTTGATAGGACAGTACTTCTGTACCATTCTATATTTCTCACTTCCTTTTCTTATAGGTGGTGTACCAGTAAGTCCTAATATCTTTCCCTTAAATGAAGATAGAAAAGGTTCATGATTATCTAATAGACTATGACATTCATCTAAGTATACCACATCATAATCATTTGGATTATGTTTATTAATAGATAAGTATGTAGTAAATACTAAATGATTTTCTAATGGTTCTAAATTCATTTTTTGTAGTTCCTTTATCCATGAATCTTTTACAGATAACTTTGGTATTACTACTAAAGCTTTTACAAAAGGATTATAATTAGCTTGTAGGTGTTGGATTCCTATCCTAGTTTTTCCAACACCCATGCTAATACCCAAACCACACCTATTATTATTAATTGCAATGTCTAATGCTTTCTCTTGTACTTGATCTCTGCTCATAATTCTATCTTATGTTCAGGACCAGGTGGATCTATCTTTTTAGTAGCTATATCTAACTTATCTTTAAGATATTGAGCTGTACCATATGCATGTATAAGTAATTGTAACATTTGTTCCTTACTAAGAGATAATATACTTATAGGAAAAGGATTATAAAATTTAGGATCACTACAATATGGTGCCCATTCTCTCATTTCTCCTATTGATTTGCCTACTTTATCTACAACTTCCATAGATTTTTTAAATCTTTCAGTATTTTCTATAGCTCTAGTCTCTTCTAGCTCTTCAGCTTCTATCTTTATATCTTCTTCCTTACGGAGGTTTAATTTTTTCAGTATACTTTTTGGTATATGCATTATAATTCTTTTTTAGTAATGTTATGAGTCTTTATTAATTTTTCCATTTGTCTCTTTAATATAGATACTTTAAGTATTGGTTTATTAAACATTGAATTTGAATATTCAGTACATGTTTTATTTATCTCTTTACTTAATGTTTTCTTTATGTTCTTACAAATTTCTATTGCTTTTTCTCTAGCCATTTTAATTTCTTTTTATTGATAAACCTAATTCTATTGCTTCTGTTGGATTTGTTTCAATCCAATCATGACATGTCCTACATACTGATAACCAAGTAGTTGGATCATTATGATGTTCACCTCTACCTTTCTTATGATGTATATCAGTAGATTTTTTTGTACATTTTGGTAATGATGCACAACACATTGGATACTTTATTAAGTATACATATCTTAATGCTCTATAGACTGTATCAAGAGCAGTCATCTTAGAAGACTTATGTCTCATTGGTTTTTGAGATGGCTTAAGTGGTGTACGTTTAATAGGCTTAGTTGGGACCTTAGTTAGCCAACATGCTTTACAATATTTATACCTACCGTCAGACTTCCAGATGAACTGCTCTTTGTTACAGCCCACACACAATTTGCGTTTTGCTTTCATTGTAATTCAAAATAATTTTTAGGTAACAATCCTTCTGCATAGAATTTTACTATAAGATCTTCTGGTTTTACACCTAATGTTCTAAATGACATCTTGTTAATGAACCGATCATCTACTTCTTCAACAGGTACACTCATTATACTTTTTGCTAACTTACTATTATTAAATAATTTGAATACTTCATTTGATCTTTTATTACAGATCATTTGTTTTAAAGAATTTATAACATTTTGTGCACGTTTCCATACTTTCTTAATCCTTCTTTTCTTATCCCAGTGCATCTTCTCTAATTCTTCTGATGTAAATGCATTTAAACCATGCAGTACTCTCTTATATAAATGTAACTGTTGTGTACTTAATTCCGTATATATTATTTTCTGAACTAACTTACTACTTACTATTTGATATTCTGATAATAATCCTAGATACTCATATCTATTTCTTTCTCTTTGTGTATTTAATTTTTCTATTTGTTCTTTTGTAAACATTTTCTTTTAAGTGTTTTAAGGTGAGTGAATAATTTGTGTGATTGTATGTATAATATAAGAGGGAACAATCCTGAGACAGTTCCCTCCATATTAATAGGATACTATTGGTAATATCCAGAGTTCTTAACTCCCTGTTGTACTATAGATCAAATTTTACTTCTTCTTCAATCTCTTCTTCTACTATATTATCTTCTACTTCAACTCCTTGATCTTCAAGTATTATTTCATCTTCTTTTTCCACTGTTTCTTTTAACTCTTCATGTGAAATCATACTCTTTTCTTCTTCTACTTCAGATATTGCATCTTCTAAATCCACTTGTTTAGGATCTACTGTAGGATATTTAGCTAGTATATCATCTGCTGTACTATTATTTGCTTTTCTTATGTCATCTCCATTTGTATGAGCTATTAACTCATCTTCTTTAAGACCTGCAGCATCATAAAAACATTTTCTATATATAGGTTGACCATCAACACAACATACTACTCCTGTTTTACCTGCATACTTATAATCTTGATCAGAGTTTTCTTCATTGAAAGGAGTTAATTGTTCTGTAACTACAATTTGTCCTGGTAGATGTTTCATTTTAGATATACCATACTCTTTTAATGCTTCAACTTTACCGTGTAATAATGTGTGTAATGTTCTTGTGTTGATCCATCCATTACTTCCTATTATAGTCTTGTCTTGACGTAATAATACGTGAGCATATTCTGCATTGTTCTTACTAATTCTGATTTTGTTATTTAACTCATCAGTTACAATTGTTACTTGGTTTTCTTTTTTTGCCATGTTTGTTATTTAATTGGTTTATAAAATTGTTAGTCTTCATCTTTGTTATGGAAATATTTATCATCTCTTTTAATTTTCTCAGGCATATCTATGAGATTATGTTCATCATGAAGTTTATTAGAAGCTTGTCTTCTTTTTCCTGTGTATGAACCAAAGAAAGGATTATTAATTTCCATTGTGTGAGATGAACCTAAACAATCTAATTCTCTAAGTTCATCATCTGTCATGTCAAGGTATTGTTCCATAGATAGTTCTATAGTTCTACCACTAGGTAATTGATACAGCATTGTGTGTTATTTTTTGTTAATAATTAACAAAAGTAACAAAACAATTATCTATTTAACTGTATATTAAGTACTTGTATATAAATATATTGGAGATATATAGCTAACGTATAATATTTAACTCTTTAAACATTGTATTTGCATGCTTAATTAACTTAGAATTATCTATAAATTTCATTTCTTTAGATTGTATTATTGAATCTATGATTACAATATTACCTTTTGAATCATGTGCTAATACATCTACTTTGAATTTATTATAGTATGGATTAAAATCATCACCATAATTATCTGAGTCAAGAATTTTTGCATATAAACATCCATCATTATTCATTATACTTAAATCTATAAGCTTATCTTCATTACCAAAAGTTGCTTTATCATATTTACTTGGTTGATAATAAACTATATCTCTTTTTTTATATGGTACATATTCTTCTTCTATTAATAATAATTTTAATAACATAGTTATTTGTGATTCTGCTAACTCATTAATAAGAAAATCTGTTATAAATTTCTTATTAATTTTTTCTCTTATGTTATTACTTATTATCTGTTTAATAGTTTGTTCATCAATCTCTGCCATATTTACTTTCTATTTTGTTACAACTTTTATCTAATAGTTTAATTAGTTCTTCTTTCATATCATCACTAGTTGGTTCATCAACTAATTTTCTTATACTATTAAGAACTTCAACTAATCTTATACTAACAAATTGTGTTTGGTCTTCTATCCTAACTAACTCTTCAACTTGTTGTGTTATACCTTGTTCTAATTTATCTATAAGTTTTGGTAGTTTAACTTCTTTGTCTTGTCTCCACCCTCTTACTAATGAATCATGTATCTTAATCATTGGTTTAATTGTTGGAGGAACTTGTGCGTCATCCAACAGTTCAAAATCTTTTGTCATAATACTTGTTTTAGTTTAATAAAAAGAGATAAAAGAAGAGACTTAGTAGTTGTCCTTGCTAAGTCCCTTCTATAAATCCCACTCACCTGAGGTGATTCACTCACCTCCTCACTTGTCTTGTTTTAACTTAAAATACTTCTTAAAATCTAGATGTGGTACACTTAATGTTTGACCACTATTATCTATAATTTCTTTTGATTCTTTAACAGTAGATAAAATATCATCTATACTATTAACTTTTAATATCTTTTTAAAGTCTCTTAATAATACATTTAAATTTTTCAATTTATCTATATTATCTATATTACCCTCAAAGAACATGCCATTATGTTCAACACTGTTTATAAGTGTTAAATGATGAGGACCACATTCTATAGTAATCTTACTATTAGGAACTTCAAGATAAAGAGTATTGTTTATTTCTTTCATCTTTTCATTATACCATTTAGTATAGTTAGGAAAGACATTATAAACAGTATAAGTTTTATTATCTTTATTATTATAAATCTGTCTAACACACCCTGAAAAATAAGTGTTTATGATTTGTAATTCTGCATGTTCTTTTTCTTCTACATCATTCTTTTGAATAATATTTATAGTATTACCCTTAAAAGGATGAGCTTTTATTATAGGTGTAAATGCTTTGTCTTTGTGGATACTTGGTATTATCTTATTTTTATTCATAAATTTATTTTTATTGCTATTATGTAACAAGCAATTATTATTCCGTAGCTTTTATATCTACATTCTCCCTCATCTAAATCCCATATGAAAGCTATTGGTGTCATTATTGGGATCCTAGATGTTATAAGTTCATATTTTTTATTCATCTTCTTATTATTTCTGAGTCAAGCATTATTTCATACATAACTTTATTCTTATTATTTTCTATTGAAACTATATAACATTGTTCTTTTTCTTTATTGACTGTATGATCAATCCATAATCTAGTATTACTTAATTCTAATCTAATTATAAAAGTGGATACTAATGTTGTTAATTTGTTATACCAATCTTTACCTAACTCATCTTCCACAGTATTAATTATAGTAACAATAAAATTTCTATTTTCTAATGGGATTTTATGTCTCATAATAAAATAAGACATCTTTTTTGGTATAGCTGCATACCTTTTACCAATTTCTAATTGTTTATTTCCCATTTTTCTTATGTTTTAATGTCTCTTCTGTTATCCATATTCTAGGTTTTGGATATACCTTCTCTCTCCAGTTAGATTTTGGTTTACCAACTGTATATATTTTATCTTTCTTTAAGAAAGTCTCAATGATCCACCATCTCTTTTCCATAATTACCACAATTCAGGATCAACATACTCAAACCAAACAGTATCTATTGTGTACCATCTAACACCATCTTCAATGATTACTTCAACAGTATCCAATTCATATTTAGTAAAAATATAATCTTCATCTAAATATGGTGCATCTACTTTCCATGTATAATCATCTTTAAACATTACATAACATACAATTAACATTGATAGAATTAGCATTGCAGCTATTCCTATTGATTTTTCAGTCCATTTTTTCATCTTCTTTCTTTTTATGTTTAACATTACGGTTATACTTCTTCTTATTCTTATGTATACTAGTAGAAGGATCATTAACACCAAGGTCAATGTCCACTTGTCTACGTATACTACTCTTCTGTTTCTTATTTAACTTCATAACTTTAATCTTTTAGTAGTAAAGGAAGGAATTGAACCTTCAACACTTATTATTTCATGTTCTACCAAGTTTCTTTACTAGTGTATCTTATCTTCTTTTCTTATTCTGTTTTTCCACTAATACAATGATACCGAAGTATACTATTATACCAATGATAGAACAAGTAACGAATGCTAATCCTGCACTGAACATATCTTCATTCCAGAAGTTCAAGACTAATCCTACTATTACGAATGCACATCCTAATAGGACTGAACATAGTAATGTTGTGAGTACTGAGTTGTAAATTGTTTTCATAATTATTATTTAAGTGAGTTAAAAATTTATGTTTATTATAATGATGCATCAAATGCTTCTTCTAATCCAGGAATAGGATCTCCTATCCATGTCTTAATGAAAGATACTTCAGGAAAGATTAATTCTATTCTTTCTCTTGTCTTTCTAGTTCCAAAATACTCTGGATTATGTATTTCATACTCATAACCTTCATTAGTACAATTGTTCTTAAACTTAGTACCATACCAAACCTTTAATAAGGTTTCTATTACATCTGATACTTCACAAGCTATTGTATCTGCTTTGAAATGATCTCCATTAGCTCTATCCATATACTTATGAGGATAGATTTTTATTATATACGATTCCATATTATTATTTTTAAGATTTGGGTTACTAATATGCTCATTCTATATAGAGAGAGTATAAGAATTATAGTATAGACTACCATAAGAGCTTCTATCTTACAGTGTGTCCATAAGTACTCTTATAATAGCTATATCCTTTATATGTACCATTAATACATTAAAGTGGTAATAAGTGGTAATATGTGGTAATGATGATGACTCATTGAGTAAAATCACTGAACACAACACTTTTTTTCTTTTTTTTGTGAAATAAACACGGATAAACATGAAAGGATGATAGTGATCCAGTATTTATACCATTTATTTGTTTAAAAGAGGGGAAAACAACCAAGTTGAGGAAGGTTTGACTAATGTTTAATCAAAAACTTAGTGAGTGACCTTCAACTCAGGTGAGGTTTGGTTGAGATTGTATTATATACCTAACAAGTTGCCTTTTGTACATCATCCTTCTGTGTACCCGCTATCAGAGACTGTCTAGGGACTTACGTACTCCAACATTATTCCTAATGTTCATACCCTTTGGTTTGTATACTTTCAGATATTTCAGACAAAGAAGAAACCTAGAAGGATTCCTCTTTAGAGTTAACAGAGTTTTACTTAGGATCTACGTAGTAGATATCTCTGTCATATTTCTTCTTAGACTTTGGATTAGGTGGAATTACATCAGATGAGAATTGGAATTCAGGTAACTCAGTACCAAACTCAAACTCTTTTGGAGTACAAACAATTAACCCTAATCTACCAGAGTCACTATTTCTACCGGTCCAGACACCGTCTAACATTCCAACAGAACTTCTTTCACTTGTGTTTGGTGGTGTGTCAGTCACCAAGATTGATTTTTGTAGACACTTAACAAAATATACCATTTTAATAATTTTAATGGTTAATAAAAATCCCCTTACGGTACTACATGAAGAATGTTAGGGGGTACCCACTCTCCAATTTTTAGCGGGGGAGCAGATCATAGGGGCCCCTTGAACACCTAATACATATAAGAATTACCAGTACGGACATTAATTTTGTATACTCAGGTGTACCCAGGAATGTAAAAGCTGAGAGTAGAAAAGTTGGATATGTTTTGGTTTTTCCGTATATTATTATATGAGGAAGTTAAAAAACAGTAATGTGGAACGTTATCTAGATCTCGTAAAAGAAATGGGTGGTAACGGTGAAGGTCAAGGCGGTAATGAAATGAATCAATTTAGAAGAGGGGGGAGTTTACCAACATATGGAGATGGTTCAGGGATTGTATCTACTTTACAAGATACAGCTACTGAAGTCTCAGATGTTTATAATACCATAACTAATCCTTCATATTCAAATGATAGATTTAGTATTCAGGGAAATATAAATCCTGATGTAAATGTAAATTGGAATCCTGAGGGAAATCTTACTCAGTGGGGTAGTCCTATTATTGATATGGGATTTAGTGGAGGAGTTGGTGGATCTTATAAATTAAATGATAGGTTAACTTTTGATGCATCTGCAAACTATGAGACAGGAAATAAACCCTCATATTCGGCAGGCTTAACATATAATTTTAAACAAGGGGGGAGTTTACCTAAGGCTCAGACTTTAGGGGAATCTTCTTATAGTGAAGGTGAATGGATAGATGGTATGTTTTATCCAAATCAAGTTCAGTCAGAAATGATTAAAGAAACTACATCTAATACTGATAAAACTTATACTGGAAATAAGAAAGCCGTTATTTTATATGATGATAATGATACACAAGGATATTTTTCTAGTGACCTAGAAAGAATGACACCACATCTCAATAAAAAATATGGTGAAGGTAATTGGACTGCTCATGGAACAAATACAAAGTATAATGATAAATACAATGCTGATCTAAAAGCTACACAGGATGCACTAGATGCAGACCCTATTGAAATCCAAAGGAAACTTTGGTTTAAACAGTATATGAATAATGAAATGGATGGAGAAGAGTATGACAGGTTAAAAATAGCCCAACAAAGTAATGAAGGATATGGTGCTTACGAAACTCTTAGAGATACTAATTCTGATATGTTTAATCTCCGCAACAAAAATAAATTAAGTAGTGCTGAAATTGCTACAAGATATGGTTCATATATTGAAGGGATGGATCCTAACGGTGAGATCATAATAATGCAACATGGTGATGGTAAGATAGGTCAAATTATGCCTTCTGAATTATCTCGTATACGTAATAGAGAAGATCAGGGGGGAGGATATACTAATACTCCAGGAGTAACAGACACATTTGCAGAAGTACTAAAAGAATATTTACCTGAAGATAATAATGTTGTTTGTTATATGGGATCTTGTTATCAAACAGATGAGGCTTCTGAAATAACACAAGAATCAGGAGTTACTACAAAATCACAATTGGGATCATGGGCGGGATTCCAAAATAGAGAAAAACAATATGGTACTGATCAAACATTTGATGAAATGTTTTTTGATCCTAATGATTTTTCAAAAACAGGTGGTATATATCAAACATCAACATTAGATGAATCAGGTAATCTTGTTAATACTAAAACAGGTAAATTTGCACCAAGATCTTTTAGTAACATTCTCTCAAGTACCAATGATGATAGAGGTTTGAGTAATGAATGTAAAGGATGTCTAACAGAAGAAGAAATGATAGAACTTAGTGGTGAGATAGAAAGACTGTTTTCAAAAGATTATGAGAAATTAATTAATGAAAAAGTAGCAATAGGAAATGATAAAGAAAAATTAGAAGAATGGTATAATAATCTTATTAAAGATTTTAAACAAGGTGGGTCTTTACCAAAAGCTCAAACAGGTATTGAAAAGTTTCAAGAAGGTGGATCTAGTATTGAAAAACTAAAGAAATTCTTTAACATATTTGATAACTCTGACGAATCTGGTATTGATGTAATTGAAATGTTTTTAAAAGGAAAGAAAGGAGAGTTTCAAACTTATGAAGAATTAGGATACGAACCTGAAGGAACTGAAAAGGACGGTAAGTATTTACATTATACTGAAGATGGACCCCAATGGTTAGATCATCCAGTTCAGCTTACATTAGAACAGAAAATGTCTGAGGGATTACAGTTTGAGAATCCAGAAGTAAATGATCGCTATGAATATGTTCCTTGGGATGATATAGGTTGGGTTCCTGTAGAAGAAATTCCTGATGCTACTAAAGTAAAACAGATAGATGTAGGATTTGGGTACCCAAACAGGGAAGAAAAGAAAAAATTGACAAAAGAAGTAGATTACTTCTCACCTACAAAAATCCCTCCAATGGGTATGCAATCACTTCCTACCAATATTGATGATGACCAACTTATAAAGGCACCACCATACGATTTGATTAAACATGACTCTGACTATTATACAATAGAAATGAGAGGTAAGCGTGGAGGACGGTATATAAAAGGAGATGATGGTAAATCTGAAATAAATTTAAGAGATCAAGCAGGTAGATTGATTTGGTCAGGAACTCAAACAGAATATGAGGAACTGTATGGAGACTTTCTTGAAAGAGGAACAACTGAGTATGGGGATAAACGTAAATCTAGATTATATCTAAAAAAACAATACGGAGGTGAATTACCAATAGCACAAGAAGGTTATGAAACTTGGACAGATCAAGAGCTTATAGATTATCAAAAGAAAAATTTCCCTGATATGTTTAAATCAAGAAAGAATAGAGGAGAAATTAAATATAATAAATGGGATATAAATCGTATAAGGAGTCATATAGAAAGTACTATAAGACTAGAAAAAAGAGATGCTGGGTATGCAAAGAATACTGCAGATAGAGAAGAGAATGCAAAACATAATAAAACTGCATTTGGACATTTAATGAGTGGTGTTCAAGGTGCTTATAGTGCTGGAAAAAGAACATATGATTATTTTACAGGTGATGATACATGGAATGATGAACCTGATTTTGGTGTAGCATTTAATAAAGCACGTACAGAATTAGGAGATAAAGGAGAATTTCTATGGAATAATCAATTAAAAACTACAGCTACAAAAGAAGATTATCCTGATGAGATGACTAGAGATTTTTGGGAAGTTATCATACCAGCTGATCCAAGATTTAAAGATTATCCTGGCTCAATACAAAAATTAAAAGATTTATGGATAGAACTTGGTATGAAACAAATATGGACAGATCCAAATGGTAGATATGATCCTGATGGTATTCTTGGTAATTGGGAGGGTACTACACAAGGTTCAAGACCAACAACTAGAACTTATAATAATATTATAGATCTAGGTAAGACTAATAATAATATAACTAATACAGGTGGTAGATTTGATACAGTAGAAAGTTTTGTAGATGAACTAACTCATTTAATGTTCCTAAGTAAATATAGTGATGAAGATAAGGGAAAGTTTGAAAGATCAGGTGACTGGTTTGCTAATGAAGGAAGAACTATGCTTGTGGATGGAATTAAAGGTAATTTTAATGATTGGTTTGGTACTCAAGATGAAAAAGAAAAATGGTATTCAGGTAATTCTCAAAGTGATGTGGAATTATATCTTAAAAAGTTTGATGATGAGACAAAAGATCTAATAAGAGAGTATAAAAAGAATCCTAATCAAAAGACATATAATAATTTAACAAAACACGCTAAAAACTTTAGGAAATCCAAAACTGAAGTAACATTTGGAGAATGGAGAATGGATGATCCAAAATCATTTACAGATCACTTTGCTGATGCCTATGAGTCAACATATTATACAGAAGGTACTGAAGAACACAAACATAAGCATGGAAAAGTTTTAAGTCCATTTACAGGTAATCCTATATTATGGAATGGTGAGGAAGTTGAAGGAAATGATCTTGCTCTATGGGCATTAATAGGTCTTGATCCTGAATGGAGGAGTTTAGATACTTATATGAAAGAAGATGGTGCAGGAACAGGTGCAGGTAGACATAAACAGGGTTCACTTGGTAGAAAAGACTATTATGATCAACAAGATTGGGCTTATGATAAGACAATAGATATTAATGCAGGAGTAGCTGGTACAGATACATATAGAGTAAATAGAGATAATGGTAATTTAGAGTTAGATAATCTAGAAAAGTATCCATATTTATCTGAAGTAAGAGCTCAAGAATATGTTAATCAAAATATGGGATTATTTCCATATGTAGATGGTAAACAAACATTAGATAAATCCATATCACCAAATCATTATGAGTTATTTAGGGGAGTAGAATCTTATACAAATCAATTTGATGATATAATGAAAAGAATTGATCAAGAAACTAAATTTAGACAAATGAATAATACTTTTAATGTTGATGAATATAATTTGGACCAGTTTAGAGATATCAATACTATATTTCCTGACTATGGATATGACTCAGATATAAAACATTTATATAGAAAGGGAGGAGAAATAGTTAAACATACAATAGTAAAAGGTGATACTGGTAAGAGATTAAAAGCCATGTATGGAACAGAACTAAAAGATATACTTAAACATAATGATCTAACATATTTTAAATTGGGTGCAGAGATAGAGATACCCAAGTTTCAAAAGAAAGGTTCGTTTAACAAAAAAGTCAAAAATTTATTTAGAACTAAGAAACAAAAGAAAATAGATGAGCTTCATCAAAAGATTGAAGAAGGTACTTATTATGAAGAACCTAATGAAGTAGTTGTAGATGAATTAGATACTTATGGTGATTCATATAATTTATATGATATAGATATTAATGATGAAGATAAAGGACATGAATCTACAAGTTATAATGATTATGTTAAAAATATTGAGTTATATGGAATAGATGTTGCTAATCAAATATATATGAGAGAGGGTAAAAGTAAATTACCAACTGAAGTTATTCAATCCAATTCTACTTTAGGTTTTGATCCTCATTCAGGACAATTTAATACTATAGATAAATTAAATAAGAAATATAATGTTGGTATTGAAGGTAAGAATTATCTTCCTGAAGGTTTTGATTTTAATACTTATGATCCAGATAAAGCCTGGTTAGATACTGCTCCAGGAACTGTTAAGGAAATAGAAATTAATGATGACAAACCCACTAACATAAAAGGATCATTAAATAGTGGTGATATATTAAACGGTTGGACTCCTGAATGGACTCTTGAAGAATTAAAACACGCAGCAACTCCTGATACTTGGGATCCATTAATGATAGGTACTGGACATTATTATAATCCCCTTAATCCAGCAGCAGCTGCAGGTTTTGCACAAGAATGGAATTGGTCTGATAGAGTTCATGGAGATGGTCTTGGAATTGTAGATGGAGCTTGGAATTATTATAATAATATAGATAATAATAGAACTTACGATCCTTCATGGCGTTTTGGAAATGATGTTAGAAATATAAGTGATAAAACTGGAACTAATAGAGTATTCTATGCAGATGAAGATGGTAATCCTGTTGGTACACATTATACAGATGGTACTCCATATACTCAAAGAATTATTGATTGGGCAGGTGAGAATACAGATCAAAATTTAGCAATGACAGATGATGGTAGTAAAATACAAGAGAAGTATGAATTTGGAGAAGACATGTTATATAAATATGTTCCAGTTGCAACAGCAGCAGTTACAGCACCATATTGGGCTCCAGAAGCTTTTGCATTAGGTTCTGCTAATCTTACAAGATGGGCAGGAACAAGTATTTTTGATGCTTTAGGATATTATGGAGGTTATTTAGGTGCTACAGCTTTACCAGATGATATTCAAGAATTTATTGATAATCCTTCTTGGAGTGCTGCTGGTGATATAGGATGGGATATATTAGGTGTAGCTGGTGGTATGTTTTCTACTTATAATTTGGCTGGTAATTTTAGACATGCAGACAAAGTAGATGATGTGTTTAATGTGGTAAAATCTACACCTGCTGATGATATTATAAATGCTAAAAATGCAAAATTAAATTCAGAGATAGGAGTTGATGATTTGTATGTCAGACCGGGTACTCCCGCTAATGTAACTACATCAAATCCAAAAGTAATTCCATCATCTACTGAAAAAGTAATTCCATCATCTACTGAAATAGTTAATCCAAATAAGATGAGTCACATTAAGTTTGAAGATAATGTTATACAAGCAACAAATAAACATGTAACTCAATCATATAATATGCCTAAAGCGGAATTAAAATTTTCTCTTACAGATGATTTTGTTACACAAAGTAACTATAGTAAGGGACTTTTAAATAATGAAGCAGGTATTAGAAATTCTTATATACAGCCATTATCTGGTGAAGGTGATGATTTAGTAAATTTATACAGATTTGGTAGGACACCAACAGGTCCTTCTCTTGGACCAAATAGTAATATGCCTGGATTCTATACAACAAATCCTTTTGGTCCAAAGGTATATCAAAATTTTAGAAGATACATTAAACCAGGCGAAGATGGAGGTGTATTTCAAGTAAAAGTACCTGCAAAAGATTTAAAAAATTATTATGCTAATTATAAAACAGGAGATCATGATGCAGTAGAAACATTATTTCAAGAATTTTTATTTCCTAGTAGTATTACTGATGATGCAATAAACATAACTAAACAGTATGATAATAACTCTTTTCTTTTTAATTTGAAAAAATATGGAGGTTCATTACCTAGATATAAACTAAGAAGAAAAATATAATTGAATAATAATTAGGAAGTTATATATATTTATTTATAACTTTGCAACCAAAAAGTAATATATGAAAGATCCAATTGAAGGTTTTAATGAAATGTCAGAAATAGACAGAATAGAAGCTGAGAGAAAGCTATTAGATACAGCTTTTAGAAATTCATATCATATCATAACGGGGAAATTAACATTTGAAAATATTATAGAAGAGACAGGACAGTTCTTAATAGCACACAATCCTGATTCAAATATCAAAAGAGATGATTTAATAAATATGATGGGTTATTTCACTGAAACAGAAGAGTATGAGAAATGTGCAAAAATTAGAGATATAATAAAAACCAATAAACAAAAGAAAAAAGAGATTTCTACACAAGGAATCAATAAGATTTTCAATAAATTTGTCAGAAGAACAAAAAAATAAATTACTTTAAACTTTATTTATTTAAACTTTTTTTGTATCTTTGTAATATATTAATCTTTAAAACCAATTTATAATGGCAAAAAAAATCAAAGAGAATACAACTCTAAATGTAGAAGAAAAAGCATCAAAAGAAAAAATGAATGCTAAAAGAGCAGAAGTTACTGCTTGGTACAAAGAAAGCATGGTACATCTCAAAGTTCAATTAGAATATGAAACAATTCTAAAGGATATTGAAGTTGCTAGAGCAGAAAGAGTTCAATCTCAGATGTTCTTATCACAAGCTATGGCTGGTCCAGAACAACCTGATACTATGCCTGCTACTGTAACAAACAAACAATCCACAAACTCACAATCACAAGCCGGGAGTGATTGGGATGCTAATGGTGACATAGCACCTCCTAAGAGAACACTTAAGCAGAAAACAAATGTATAGTATTGAAATGATAAAACGTGCCATGGCTCATAAGAATTATAAATTCTTTGAGTCTGGTTCGTATAATGTTAATATTATAGGGGTTAGAAATAGTGCAACAGCTGATAAGGTAACAAACAGATTTGATGATAAAATAACTTTATCTTATAAGGATGAAGATGATAACTGGCAATATCATGAATTTGATTGTACCACTGATCCTGGAACTCACTGGATGGATCATCCAATGATGAAGAATGTAGGGTGTGCTATATTAAAACCCGGACAATATAGAAAATCTCATAAGATTAGAAAACATCAAGGTAGATATGAAGCATTAGGTCAACAGAACCCTGTTACTGTTTATCGTGATAATAATAGAGATGATATTTATAATAAGAATACTGAAAATACAGATACAGGTTTATTTGGTATTAATATTCATAGAGCTACTAAGTATGCTGGTAAAAAATCTACTCAAGTAGATAAATGGTCAGCAGGATGTCAAGTAATAGCAGCTAATGATGATTATACTAAGTTTATGAAGATCTGCAGAAAAGCTAGAGATATATGGAGTAATAATTTCACATATACATTACTAGAATCTGATGATATACCTACATCATGGCTCTAGTAAATAAAGTTGATAAAAGAATTAAGATACAGAGAGATGGTGCTATTAAATATCAAATTATCACTTTCTGTTTCTTAAATGATATCCAAATTAGTTCGTCTGATCTTTTATGTTTAGCTGAATTAGCTAAATTAGGAAGTTCTGAAGTAACAACATTCTGTAAATCTATTTCAAAAAAGAATATTTTTAAAAGTCCGCAATCTTGTAGAAATGCTATTCAAAAAGCAAAGAAAAAGAAGCTGGTTATTAAGGATAAGAAGAATATTACAATTAATCCTGATATGAAAATACAAACAACAGGTAATATATTCTTAGATTTTAAAATACTTGGAGTAGACTAATGAAAAATAGATTAGTTGTAATATGGCCAGGATAAAATGAATATAGAAGAAGGTAAAATACACCTATCTCCTAAGAGTTATAAAGATTTCTATAAAGAAATTGCTGAAGAATGTGAAGTACATCCAGATTTAGTTGATGATTTAATTAGATTCTTTTATGATAAGGTTAGAAGAGAATTAGAAAATTTAAATTATTCTAGAATCTTACTCCCTAATCTTGGAACATTTATAACTAGGAAAGGTAGATTAGATAGAGCAATTAGAAGACATAAGGATATGTTAGGTAATATGGAAAAAATAACGTACAAAGGTTATCATGATCATTTACCTCTTAAAAGTAAATTAGATAAAATGATTAAAGCTTCAGATAGAATATCTAAAGAACAAAAACAAAAAAACCAATGGAGAAATGAGAATAAATAAAATATTAAATGCCGTAAAAAATATTGATAAAGTATATGAAGGTATTAAGAATAAGATATTTAAGAGATCTTATATTGAAGATATTGCTAATTATAGATGGAAACAATGTAAGACATGTCCACATTTAGATATTAAAGGTACAGAATGTGCACTACCTGGTACTAAACCTTGTTGTGGAAAATGCGGATGTAGTTTAGATCTTAAACTTAGATCAATGTCAACTGACTGTCCACTTGAAGGAGATGAAAAGAAATGGGATGTAATAATGGATGCTGAACAAGAAAGCACATTACTAAAGAATTTAGATAAACAAGATAAAAAATAATAATCATGGCTGTAATATTTAAAGAAAATGGACACGTATATGAAAGTTTAGATGAGAATCTTGAAAAAGATAATATTACTTGGACTAGTGTTACTACTTTTATAAGTAAATTTAAACCTAAGTTTGATGCAAAAGCGCAATCTAAGAAGTCTTGTAAGAATAAACGTTCAAAGTGGTACGGTCTTAAACCCAAAGAAGTTACTGATATTTGGAAAAATGAAACAGATCGTGCTATTAAGTTAGGTAATTGGTATCATGATCAGAGAGAGGAAGGAATGCTTGATTTTAAGACAATAGAACGTGAAGGGGTAGAAGTACCCATCATAAGACCTATAACTGATGGCAATGGTGTTAAAATAGCTCCAGAGCAGAAATTAGAGGATGGAGTATATCCTGAACACTTTGCATACTTAAAATCAGCAAAAATATGTGGTCAAGCTGATTTAGTAACAATTGTTAATGGTAAAGTAAACATTACAGATTATAAAACTAATAAAGAGATAAAAGAGAAAGGTTTTACAAACTGGGAAGGTATAACTTCAAAGATGTATAATCCATTATCACATCTTGATGACTGTAATCTTAATCATTATACTATACAATTAAGTTTATATATGTATATTATACTAAAGCATAACCCTAAATTAAAACCAGGGAAACTAGTTATTCAACATGTTTCTTTTGAAAAAGAAGGAGATGACCAATATGGTTACCCAATTAGTAAATATGTAAATGATGAACCAGTTATAAAAGATATTAAAATGCATGATCTTCCTTATTTAAAAGAGGAAGTAAGAGCATTAATAATGTGGATAAAAGATAATAAAGAATAATAATTTAAAAATTAATAACTATGGCAGCAGAAGTAGCTTATGTAACAATAACAGCAATTAGTGTTAGCAGAGATATTGTAAATGGAGAAATAACAGATAATTATATACCTTATACATTAACAATAGATAAAACTTTAGCTATTGGTTATGGTGAATATGTTAATTTATCAGCAGAGGTTGATCCTGAAAAATCAACCCTTTTTATTACAGGAATGGCAAATTTTATTGTTGTAGATATGACTTATACTGAGTTAGGAGATATAATTAATCCTGCTGAATAATAAATTATGTTAATAAAACTATTTGATATACAAAATGGAAAGGTAATACCAACTGAACATTGTTATACACTAAAATTTCTAAGATCTATTATGGATGAATATCCAGATACCTATTTAAATGTATATATGTATTTATTCTATATGACATGTCCGGATCCTGATATAAATCCTTTCTTTAATGTTCCTGAGGGAGATAAAGAAGAACTCATATTAGATGAGGTCTTTATGGTAGAATCATTAGAATGTCCAAAAATAAGATATGCATTAGATAAATGTGCTCAGTTATATGAGACTCCAACCTTTAGAGCATATAAGGGTATTAAATCTATGATTGATAAATTAGCTAAGTATATGGAAAATACTCAAATTGAGCATGGTAGAGATGGTAACATTAATTCTCTTGTTAGTGCTGCTAAGAATTTTGATGCAATAAGACAATCATTTAAAGGAGCATATAATGATATGAAAGATGAACAAAAAAGTACAGTCCGTGGCGGTCAGGGATTGGCATATGATCAATTATAAAAACTAATAAAAATGGCACAACAAATTATACCAACAGGAAACAGGATCTTAATCAAGCAATTAGCAGAAAAAGAAACTTACGGTGATACAGGTATTTATATACCGGATGCACAAAAAACTAAAGAAAATAAAGGATACATTGTTGCAATAGGTGATGAGGTAGAGGGAGTAGGAATTGGAGATTTAATTCAATATGGTAAATTTGCAGAACCTGTTGAAATGAATCATGAAGGAGAAAGACATCTCTTAATAAGAAAAGGGGATATTTTAGCAGTTATTATTGATGTATAAAATTGTCCCAACATGGAATAATGGTGTTTGGGAAGAAACGGAGTTTCAAACAATTGAAGACTTCAGAGAATTTATTGATTCAATTTTTAAAGAACCTGGTAAATATAAGTTTAATAATACATCTTTTATATTTAATGAGGAAGCAAGGAGGTTTAATGATGTAGGTTATTACTGTGATGCACCATTCAGGTCAAAAGATTTCAATAAATATTGGGAAGATCAAAAGAATAAATGTAGAACGGGAGTTATATATCATAATAAAGGAGAAACCTGGTATTTAACAAGAGACTATTATATGTGGTTAAACTTTCTTCCCATTTATGATAAGGAAGAAAAAGCATATGGATTTGCAAAAGTAAGAGATGCTCAGTATCATATGGCATTATATGAAATAATGGCTGAGATAAATCATAAACATGTTGCAATACTTAAGAAAAGACAGATAGCATCATCATACTTTCATATGGGTAAACTCTTAAACATGTATTGGTTTGAAGAAGGTGCTGTACTTAAAGTTGGAGCTGCCCTTAAAGATTATATAAATGATAAAGGTTCATGGAAATTCTTAGATGAATATAAGACATTTCTTAATGAACATACTGCATGGTATAGACCTTCTAATCCAGGTAAAGTTCTTTTATGGGAACAAAAGATAGAAGTTAGAATAAATAATAGAAAAACACATAAAGGTCTTATGTCTAAAATTCAAGGAGGTTCATTTGAAAAGAATGCAACAACTGGTGTTGGAGGACCATGTACTTTTTTCTTTCATGAAGAAGCAGGTATTGCTCCTAAGATGGATAAGACTTATGAATATTTACGTCCTGCAATGTCATCAGGTATGTTAACAACTGGAATGTTTATAGCTGCTGGATCAGTTGGAGATCTTAGTCATTGTAAACCTCTAAAAACAATGATACTATATCCAGAAGAAAATGGTATACTTGGTATAGAAACAGATCTTATGGATAATAAAGGTACTATTGGTATAGCAGGATTATTTATTCCTGAGCAATGGTCTATGCCTCCTTTTATAGATGATTATGGTAATTCTAAAGTAGAAATAGCTTTAAAAGAAATCAAAAAAGAAAGAGTAAAATGGAAGAAAGATCTTGATGGAGAACAATATCAATTAAGAGTATCTCAAAAACCTATAGATATTGCAGAAGCTTTTGCATATAGAAAAGAATCTATCTTTCCACAAGCATATGTTTCTAAACAACTTAGACGTATTGAAGATAAGGAATATTCATATGAACATATTAAACTAGAAAAAGATCATGGTATTATAAAAGCATCTACATCAAACAAACTTCCTATAAATGAATTTCCAGTAAATAAAAAGAGAGAAGATAAAACAGGTGTATTAGTTGTATGGGAAAGACCTATTAAGGATCCTGGATTTGGCACATACTATGCTTCTATTGACCCTGTGTCAGAAGGAAAGACAACTACATCAGACTCTTTATGTAGCATTTTTGTATATAAAAATCCTGTTGAAGTTACAAAAGAAACATTAGAAGGATTAGAAACTTTTATTGAAGGTGATAAGATTGTTGCATCATGGTGTGGTAGATATGATGATATAAATAAAACACATGAGCAACTATGTTTAATTATAGAATGGTATAATGCTTGGACATTAGTTGAGAATAATATATCCTTATTTATTCAATATATGATTTCTAAAAAGAAACAAAAATATCTAGTACCAAGATCACAAATTGTATTTTTAAAAGATTTAGGATCAAATGCAAATGTATTTCAGGAGTATGGATGGAAGAATACAGGTACATTATTTAAAAGTCATCTCATATCATATGCAATAGAATTTCTAAGAGAAGCAATAGATGAAGAGGTAGGAGAAGATGGTACAGTATATAAAACAACATATGGTGTAGAAAGAATTCCTGATAAAATGTTATTAACTGAAATGTCACATTATTATCCAGGATTAAACGTGGATAGACTTGTATCATTTTCAGCACTTGTAGCTTTTTCAAAAATTCAACAAGCAAATAGAGGATATATAAAACGTAAAGAAAGAGATAAGTCACTAGAAATGTTGGATAACACACAAAAATTCCGTAAATTAAATATAGGAGCGTATAGAAATATAGGAAGAAATAAATCAAATGGAGGACGTAGACCAAGATCTCCATATAAAAATTTAAAATAATGTTTGAATATATAACAACATGTACATATCCAATTGGGTTCTTTACATACCTATATGTTGAGGACTGCAAACAATTAATAGAAACAGAATATTATGAAGGTACTTAGTGCAATGCAACTTAAAAATGGAGCTAAAGCAAAGAAATCTGCTTTAAATGCTTCATTAACACAACCTCTTCAATTCATATCATCAAAAGAAAAAGATGATGATTGGACTGCATGGAATCTAGATTGGCTAGAGGAAAGGGGTATGGAATATTTAAGAAAAAATGCAAGAAAGATTTTAAAGAATTATAAACTTGCAAAAGGTATAATTGATAAGACTGATTATATTGTTGAAGAAGATAATGATTATCAAGATCTAATGGATGTTCTTACAAAGGAAGATGAGTCTGCATTAGAGTTAAAGTTTTACCCTATTATACCTAATGTTATTAATGTATTAACTGGTGAATTTTCAAAAAGATACAATAGAGTTCAGTTTAGAGCTGTAGATGATACATCATATAATGAGATGTTAGAATCTAAAAGAATGAAGATTGAAGAGAATTTATTAACTGATGCACGTAATAAATTAACTATTGAAATGATAAATCAAGGTGCTGATCCACAATCAGAAGAATTTCAACAAGCTATTGATGATGAAAATTTAAAAACACTTCCTGAGATTGAAGATTTTTTCTCAAAAGATTATAGAAGTCTAGTAGAAGAATGGGCATCTCATCAATTAAAAGTTGATGAAGAAAAATTTCACATGCATGAACTAGAAGAAAGAGCATTTAGAGATATGCTTATTTCTGATAGAGAATTCTGGCATTTTAAAATGAATGAAGATGATTATCAACTAGAATTATGGAACCCTGCTTTAACATTCTATCAAAAATCTCCTGATTCAAGATATATATCAGATTCAAACTTTGCCGGTAAATGTGATATGATGACTGTTGCTGATGTTATTGATAAGTATGGTTATCTTATGACTGAAGAACAATTATCATCATTACAAGAAATACATCCTTCTATTGCAGCAAAGTATCAATTAAGAGGTATGCAAAATGATGGTTCATATTATGCAGGATCAAAATCACATGAATGGAATACTACAGGTGATTCATTAGATTATAGAAGATATAATGCAAGTTGGGATAATAATCCTGGTGAAGGTACTGATATTGTAAATTGGATACTTAATGAAGGAGATGATATAAATAGTTGGGGTAATTCAGATATGATGAGAGTTACAACAACATATTGGAAAACTCAAAGAAAGGTAGGTCATTTAACAAGAATAACTACAGATGGGGAAATTATACAGGGAATAATAGATGATACATATAAAGTTACTGAAAAACCTATATATAATACACATCTATTTAAACAAAAAACAAAAGAAAATGTTATTGAAGGTGAACATATTGATTGGATATGGATTAATGAAGTATGGGGTGGAGTTAAAATAGGTCCTAATGCTCCAACATTTGGTAATACAGAAGATTCAGAGGTTAACCCAATTTATTTAGGTATTAATAGAACTAAACCAGGTAGAGTACAATATCAATTTAAAGGTGATGACTCATTATATGGATGTAAACTACCAGTAGAAGGAAGAGTTTATTCTGATAGAAACACAAGATCTACATCTTTAGTTGATTTAATGAAACCGTATCAAATAGGATATAATATGGTTAATAATCAGATAGCAGATATTTTAGTAGATGAATTAGGTACTGTTATTATGTTTGATCAGAATGCTTTACCACGTCATTCAATGGGTGAAGATTGGGGTAAGAATAATCTTGCTAAAGCATATGTAGCAATGAAAGATTTTGGTATGATGCCTTTAGATACATCTATTACTAATACAGAGAATGCTACAAACTTTAATCATTATCAAACATTAAATCTAGAACAAACAAATAGATTAATGTCAAGAATTCAATTAGCTAATCATTTTAAAAATCAGGCATTTGAATCTATTGGTATTAATCCACAACGTTTGGGAGGACCAGTAGATCAACAGACAGCAACAGGTGTTACTCAAGCAATGCAACAATCATATGCACAAACTGAAACATATTTTGTACAACACTCAGATTATTTAATGCCAAGAGTTCATGAAATGAGAACAGATTTAGCTCAACATTATCATAGTACTAACCCTTCTGTTAGATTAACATATTTAACATCTGAAGCAGAAAAAGTCAATTTTACTATAGATGGAAAAGAGCTCTTACTAAGAGATTTTAATGTTTTTTGTACTACTAAAACAAATCATAGAGCTACATTAGAACAATTAAAGCAAATGGCACTTACAAATAATACTACAGGAGCAAGCATTTATGATCTTGGTAATGTACTTAAAGCTGATTCTATTGCTGAAGTTTCAGATATACTTAAAGATGCTGAACTTAAATCACAACAAATGCAACAACAAGAAATGCAACAACAGCAACAAATGCAACAACAACAAGCTGCTGCTATGGCAGAAGAAGGAGAGAAACAAAGAGCATTTGAATCTGAAAAAGCACAAGCTCAAATTGAAAAAGATATCACTGTTGCTGAAATAAGAGCAGCTGGATATGGAGCACAGTCAGATATTAATCAGAATCAAGAGAGTGATTTTGCTGATGCAATGAAAGATATACGTGGTAGAGATCAATACAGAGAACAAATGAACTTTAAAAGGGAACAAGCTGTTGTTAAAAACAATGCTACAAATCAAAAATTAGATATTGATAGAGAAAAATTGAGTACTCAACGTGATATTGCTAATAAAAATCTTCAAATAGCAAGAGAAAATAAAAACAAATATGATGTAAAAAGGGAAGATAAGAAGAAGAAAAAGTAGTCTTAGCTATATACTGCAGAAAATCTTTAACTAACTACCAAATTTATAAGGTTTAGAGAAAAAACTTTAGTATATTATATATGTAATAACCAATAATTAAAACCAAATAATATTATGTCAGAAGAAAAAAACATGGATACAACGAGTGTAGAACAAGTAGATGTGAACCTAGATGAGATCTTTAGTGGAGCTCCTGGGGCAAATTCTATTACACTACCAGAAGAAACAGAAAGTAAACCAAATATTTTTTCACGTGATGGGAATGTTGATTTAACATTTCTTGATGAAAAGATTGAGGAAGTTACTGAAACAGTTGAATCAACTGATGCTGAAGTAAAAACTGAAGCAAAAGAAGAAGTAAAAGAAGAGGTTAAGAAATCTGAAGTAACACCAACTGAGGTTGATGACATTCTTAATGAAGGATTAGAATTAGCAGAAGATGAAGAAGAAAAATCAACTGTTAAAGGAAGAAAAAGAATTGAAGGCATGACAGATGTCTTTAAGAAAATGATTGAAGAGGACCAAATTGTTCCTTTTGATGATGGTAAAGACTTAGATGAGTATACTGCAAAAGATTGGAAAGAACTCATTCAAGCTAATATGGATGAGAGAGGTAATAAAGTAAGAAGAGAAACACCAAAACAATTCTTTGATAGTTTACCACAAGAATTACAGATTGCAGCTAGATATGTTGCAGATGGTGGACAAGATCTTAAAGGTCTATTTGGAACTTTAGCTCAAGTTGAAGAGACAAGATCATTAGACATTAAGAGTGTACCTGGTCAAGAAAATATTGTAAGAGAATATTTATCTGCAACTGGATATGGTACTATAGAAGATATAGAAGAAGAAATTGAAATTTGGAAGGATTTAGGAAAGCTTGAAAAACAAGCAGGTAAATTCAAACCGAAATTAGATAAAATGTCTGAAGCTGTTGTTGGTAGAAAGTTGCAAGAACAACAAATGAAACAAGCACAACAACAAAAGGCATCAGAAAATTATATGGCTAATGTATACGAGACATTAAAAGAAGGTAAATTAGGAGAAATGAAAGTTAATAAAAAAACTCAATCTATGTTATATAATGGATTAGTTAGTCCAAATTACCCGTCTATATCAGGCCAAAATACAAATTTATTAGGACACTTATTAGAGAAGTATCAATTTGTTGAACCAAATTATACTCTAGTATCAGAAGCATTATGGTTACTTGCTGATCCTGAAGGTTATAAATCTCAGATTATGACAAAAGGAACAAATGCTGCAGTAGAACAAACAGTTAGAAAATTAAAGACAGCTCAAGCTAACAAAAATGCTTCTACTAATACTGCTAATAATGAGGGCTCTAGAAGTAGAACTAAGAAGAGAACACTTCCAAGAGGTAATAATATATTTAAAAGATTTTAACAACAACAACAACAATAATTATTAATTAAAAAAAAGTAGAAATTATGGCTGTACCAGCAAACGGACAAACACAAGTCCTAAACAATGGTCTCTTCCTCAGAGACACAAATTATAAAGCTAGTTCCCATATTGATTCATATCACTTAACTAATATGCTTGGTAACGCAGAACCAATGGACATGGGTCCAGTGGATTTGTGGGCAATGACGCAAAAGGTAGAAATGCCTTTATATCAAATGGCATCTTTTGGTGGTAAGAATACAATTATGGTGGACAATGCTCGTGGGGAGTACAAATGGCAAACACCTATATCACAAGAATTACCTCAGATTGTAGGTGATGTTATATGTGAAGGTGGTAGTAGAGATTTAGGTGCTGATGGTGTACCTTTTAAGATCAAATTATCCACAAGAGAGTTTGGTCATGGAGATATCATTACATATGATAAGTACAATGGTCTAGAATTATACGTTACGGCTGATGATATTACTCAGTCAGGTGATGGATGGATTTATACCTGTGAACTTGTCAATAATAATAGTGCTGCTGTATTAGATGCTGATAAGTATTTAAAGGTAGGTACTAAATTCTTTAGAAAAGGTTCTGCAAGAGGTGAGTACGGAGAAAGATTCTCTGATATTCAAGTAGGAACAGGGTTTAGAGAATTCTATAACTTTGTTGGAGGTGCTGAAGCACATGTTCATTATTCAATTTCATCTAGAGCAGACTTAATGCTTAAAGGAGGAATGAATGCTGACGGTACTGTACCTGTAACAGAGATTTGGAGAAACTTTGATCAAAACTTAGATCCTTCTTTATCTTCTATTGAAGGTATTGCATCAGTAATGGGTAAAGATTATGTTAAAAAAGCATTTGATAATGGTTCACTTTCTAGAACTTTCTTAACTGGAATGGAAGCTGCACACTTATCTAAAATTGCTAATGACATTGAGACTTACTTAATGTGGGGTAATGGAGGTAGAATTAAACAAGACGGGCCGGATGATTTAAGATTATCAGTAGGTTTATGGAAACAATTAGATAACTCATTTAAAAGAGTATATAACAAGTCAGCATTTAGTTTGGATATGTTCAAAAATGAATTATATAACTTCTATGCTGGTAAAGTTGAATTTGATGGACCAGATCCAAAACGTCAATTAATAGTTCAAACAGGTATTGGTGGTATGCAGTTAGTAAATGCTGCAATTTCTGCAGAAGCTAATGGAACTTCAATGACTGTAAATGCTGATAATATTGGAGCTATCACTGGAAAAGGAATGGATTTAGGATATGGATTTGCATATACTAGTTACGTAATTCCTTTCTTAGCTAATGTTAAGTTTGTATTAAACCCAGCGTTTGATAACTTACATACTAATGACATTGAGAATCCATTAGTAGATGGTAGACCTTTATCTTCTTATAGTTTCATCATTTTTGATGTAACTGACGAAGGAAGTGATAACATCCACTTATTGAAACTTTCTTGGGATAATGCATTGAAATGGTTCTATCAAAATGGAACTATGGATTACATGGGAAGAACTCAAGGCTTTGCATCATCAGGACACTTTAATGGTTACCGTGTAATGATGACACAAACAATGCCTGCTATATGGGTTAAGGATCCAACTAAGGTTCTTAAAATTGTAATGAAGAATCCTGTAACAGGAGGATCATTCTAATTTTAATTAACAATATGAAAGAAGGGGGAGCTTTATGCTCCTCCCACTTTCTTTTAAACCAATTAATAATTAAAAAAAACCAGTAGAAATTATGAGTAAAAATGATTCAGTAACAATTGTAGAAAAGTATCAACAAGGTAAAAGTCATTCCGTTGCTATACGTCCATTTTTTGATGCACAAAGAGATAATATGGGCTTAGAAAAATATAAAATGACACTATTTGAAGGAGTATGGCACCATGAGGCTTTAACATGTTTAGAGAGAAATGGTGTAACAAGATATGTAACAGGTTTAAATGAATTTGCACCTGAAGTAAAAATGTTATCTCCTGAAAAGAAAAAAGCAAAAATAAAAGAAATTAGAGAAGTGGTTTGTCAACTTGAAAAAGAATTAGCTTCAAATGTAATTGATCCAGAAGATAAAGACTTTTGGGCGAAGGTTCAAGTATTACAACCAAATAATAACAAATTCTGGGATAAAATATTACTTAAATGTAGTAATGATCCTCTTTATTTAGATCCAGTAAAAGATCCTTTTGATCTAATTAAACTATACGCTATTGAAGCAGGTGGTTTTTCAATAGTTGCTAAAAGTCTTGAAGAGGCAAAGGGAAAAGGTTCAAGATTCTATTTAGATAAAGTTAAAGAAACAACAGGTACAAGAACAAAACTATCTAAGATAAGAAATAGAGCTCTTGCATCATTACAAAATTTATTTGATACTGATACAACAAAATTATTATATGTAACTAAAGTTATTCATACCAATAGTATAGAATTCCTTCACACTACTCCTGTTGATGTATTATATGAAGAAATGGATGCATTTATTAATGGAGAACGTCAGCAGAAAGCAAAGAAGAAAGCTGCTGAAGAATTTATAACTGTATCTAGTTCATCAATGGAAGATTTAAAAATTAGAGCATTAATTAAAGATTGTTTAACTAATAACCTAATGCAAACTAAATCTGATGGATTTATTATTGATAAATATTCTGGTGAGCAATTAGGAAAGAGACCTATTGAAGTTCTTGAATTCCTAAAGGATCCTAAGAATGATGACATATTAACAAGATATATGACTGAAATTGAACCTATTTGGAATTAGACAATGAATAATGCTACACTACAAATAAAGTTTACACAAAGGTTAAACAAATTAGCCAGTAATGACTATGATAATATAGAGTGTTGGCAAATTATTGAATCTTTTAATAAAGCACAAATTGAGTGGTGTAGGAGACAACTTCATGGTAATAATATGTATAAGGAAGGAGATGAGGCATCTAAGCGTAGAATAGATGACCTCCAACCTTTACTTACTAATCAAATACTTATTGGTCCTTCAAATAGTGAGTATTTTAAAGGAACAAATTTTCCATCTAACTATTTGGAATATAAGAGAGTAAGTACAGATGCAACTAATGAATGTTGTAAAGATCCAAGATCAATGACAGTTTATTTAGCAGAGGAAGCTAATATAGATCTTATAATGAGAGATCCTCTAAAAAGACCGGACTTTGAATGGGGTGAAACATTTTGCACATTACATGCAAATAATATAAAAATATATAGAAGGGATTTTGATATTGTAGATCCTGTATTAACATTTTATAGAAAACCTGTAAATATTGAGATCTTAGGATGTGTAGATCCATATACACAAGTTGCATCAGTAGCAGATATAGAATGTGAATTTAAAGATGATATAGCAGAAATTATTATTGATGAAGCTGTAGCAATCATTGCTGGAGATATTGATGCTGTAAATCAGTACATTAGAGGATCACAATATGCAGAAAAAAATAATTAACAATTTGTTTACTTAGTAAATAAGTTGTATATTATAGTATACAAGGATGAGGGTTCAGGTTTGACTCCCTTCATTCTGGTGAAACAAAGTCATTCTGTTTGTAAATAAATAAAGTCCTTTGAATAAAATAGGAGGCATATAAAAAAATGAGTTATTTTAATCACGCATATAGAAAGAGTATGCTAGCAGCAGATGTTGCTGCTGATGGTGTTGCTACATCTGTATTTGGTGCAGGAGATATTGCTATTGTAGATGCTTCAACTTACAAAGCAATTGATCCAGCTGCGATAGTTATACCAGCTAACACAGATGTTTTACTTGTACAAGGAAACTACAATACTGTAGATACTATTGGAGGTAATCCTCTTCATGGTGGATATTCTGAGAGTATTAAATCAAAAATTATTAAACCGAAATTTATAACAAAAGTATGGACACAGGATTGTACTGCTGCTTGTGCTGCTGCTGATGTTACTGTAACTGTAAGTAATACGTGTTATCCTTGTGGTTCACATCCTCAATTAAGGATTGATCTTAAAGGTGATAATATACTGAGATTCTTAGGAAGAGACAGTTATTTTGTTGCTGACTTAACAGGATGTTGTGCTGCAGGAACAGGTGACTGGACAGGAGTAGAAGTTACTGATGGTTGGGCAGCTGCTATTACTGGAGATCCATTAATTGGACCATTTGTTACTGCAACAGCTGCTGCTGGAGTATTAACAATTGCATTAAAATGTCCAGATGAGACTTACTTTGATGATTGTTCATTTGATACTAGAGATTGGTACGGAACAACTCCTATTACTATGATAGTTTCTGGAGTTGATGATGATGGAGATGCTTGTACAGATTTTTGTCCTACACTTACTCCTTTAGATTCAGATAATCCTTCTACTACATCAGTTATAACTATGCCAGCAGAAACAACTGGTGAAACAGTATTGAGAGATCTTATCTTAGATGGAAGATACCGTCAAGATGGTGGTTGGAATCAAGGTAATAAAGATTCTTCTAGATTTAGTCAGATTGAAGGTGGAACTGCTTTAACTGCTGCAGTAAATAGACAAGCTTATTACAAGATGTATTATGTACAACATACTGTGCCTCGTTACAATAATCCAACTGGAGTATTTGATAATGATCAATATGTAATTTCAGTTGCTGTTCTTTGCACTGATACTGCTACAAAGACAGCCGTAGATAAATTATGGGTGGCATTAGGAGCAAGTTGTAATGTATGTAGTCCTGTTGATCAAGACTGTCCTGCTCAAGGATAATAGTCTTAAAGTTAATTTACTAAAAGGGATGGGATTAAGTTCCCATCCTTTTTTGTTTTATATATGAAGCTTTTTTTGTATATTATTAGTAGGTAGTAATATATACTCATAATAAAAAATAATATGGCGGCAAAACACATACTTAGTTTAGAATCATTCTTTGTTTCTAATCCAGAAATTTTTCATATAAAGGATACAAGTCAATATGCTGATAATCTTAATATTGACTGTCCTGAATTACTTATAACTGTACCTGGTTATAATACACCATCATTAATTGAAGTTAAACCTGGTTTTGACTTATCTATTAATGCATGCTCATTAAATATTCAAACAACTGATTGTAGTTCTACAAGAATAGATATTCCAGATGGAGTTTACATTGTAAGATATAGTGTAGCTCCAAATGATAAGGTATATGTTGAATATAATATGTTAAGAACAACATCTCTAATGAAGATGTACTATGATAAAATGTGTTCTATTGATGTGAGTCCTTGTGAACCTTCTTCTGAGAAAAAAGAACTAATGGATGAAATGGCATTTATTAAAACATTAATTGATGCAGCAAAATCAAAAGTAGAATATTGTGGTAGTCCTAGTCAAGGTATTGAACTTTTTGAATTTGCTAAAAGAAAACTAGAAAAAATAACATGTGTAACATGTTAATAAACCAAAAAAACTAAACAATATGGCTAATTGTGCACATTGTAGTAAACCTTTTACTTGTGGTTGTCAAAAAACAACAACTTCTGATGGTAGAACAGTTCATAAAGGTTGTAGAATTGCAGCAGAGAAAAAGAAATAATGAAAAACTGTGTAAATAAAGATTATACTATCAAGAGGATTGAGATAGAGCGTGATTTTGCTGATGATGTCTTTAAGAAGTATAGATATAAAAGATATGGTATTGGTAATTGTTGTGGTAGTGATTTTGATGATAATGTAAACAAGAAAGCTCTTTGTGATCATGATGATAATCAATTAATCACATACACTGACAGTACAATTACATCAACAACATATACTCCACCTGAAGGTGGTGCAGAAGATGATCCCAATAAACCTGACTGGGTTAATGCACTTTGTGGTATGGATAATGAGGAAGTTCAGATATATTTTTATTATGATGCAACATCATTAGGTGTACAAGAAACTATTGCTGCATATACAGCTGCTCAAGCATGGGTAGATAATATTACACAAGATAGTACAGAAGCTGAGTATGTAAACTGCACTAATATAGAAGAGAATACTCTTAATGCATATCATACAACAGTATTTGGAGAAAGATGGTTAGATTGGGGTACATCTGCATTGACAGGATTATTTAATAATTCAGGAAGTTGTGGTGGTAATGGTACCGTTGATCTTATTACTGGTAATTGTAATCAGAATAATGCTGTTAATGTTGATCCTGATCCAGCAAGAAATTTTGGTATAAACGATTGTGGAAGTGCAGCTGATTCATCATTTCCTAATACTGTAAATGCAAATAGTAAGTTTTGGGGTGCACTTCAATGGGCACAAAGTAATGGAAAAATTATGTACAATGGAGGAGCTGCAGGAGTAAATGGTGGTGCTTTCTTTCCAACAGTAAATACACTCGGTATAGCACCACAAGCTACTGCAAAAAATATATTAGTGGTTTGTTTTATAGATGAGTCAGCTTCTGTTAGCCATAAACAACCATATCATGATAAACAAAATTCTGGTCCTTCAGCAACATGGAATGCAGCAACAGATGGAACAGGTACAGTAACGCCATGTTGGGCAGCTGATCATACTGAGTTTATTACACAAAGAAATTTATATTTATCACAAGGACCAGAATATGATGCAAACTTTTATTGTTATCCATCTCATCCTGCTAGTCCTGGAGGAGCACATATACCTTTTCCTTTACACTCATTAGGAGCAATAACAAGTGGAGATCAAACACCGCTAGATGGTACTTTTGCTGTTGCTCCACCTAATTCACTCACAAGTTTAGTAGCAATTACAACATCAAATCCTTATTATGCACAAGGATATGGAGCTCTTGATCAACATGGATGGGGAATTAATCCAGCAGAAGCTCCGTTTACTAGAGAAGGTTTTGATGATGATTTAAATGAGTATGCTGAGATTATTCAATGTAATGATTCTACTTGTTTTGTATTTAGAGTAGTTAATCAAGATGGTACACCTATATCATGTTATAGTATTATACTTGATGGAGGTAATATAGGATATACAGATGACTATGGTGTACTAAGATATTGTATAATAAATGCATCAGTAGATACACATCATACACTACAACTATGCCATTGTTTTGAAACAACAGGTAATTGTAGCTCACAAAATATTACAATAACATTAACTGAAGAATGTCCTGCTGATGCTTGTCCTGCAGAACCATTTATAGCATGTGAAGATCCACAAGTTGATCCATCTGGTAACGAATTATCAGGTTGTTTAGATCCTTTATCCCCTAATTATTGCCCAGATTGTACTTCAGATTGTGCAGGTGTAGTAGGAGGATCAGATTGGTCATGTTGTGATTATTGTGCTGATTTCTATTTATCATTTAGTTCAACAGATGCAACTGATATGTCAACTGATGATGGTACTATAGACCTTACAGTAAGTAATGGTACACCACCTTATACATATGCGTGGACTGGTCCAAATGGATTTACAGCTACCACAGAAGATTTAACAGGATTAGCAGGAGGAGTATATGTAGTAGTAGTAACAGACTCATCTGATCCAGAATGTACAGAAACATTAACTGTATATATAGATCAACCACCAGATATTGTTTTTGGATGTATGGATGCTGGAACATTGTGTGACGAGGGTATGGATGTAGCATTTGTAATTGATTATACATCTAGTATGGGTCCAAAAATTGAAGAAGTAAAAACTGGTGTAGCTTCTATTGTAGCACAAATACAGTCAATGGTTGGTACTAGTATTTATAGAATGAGTTTATCTATAGCTGATGAGTATAATCCTGGATTTGCCCCAATGACCCCACCATATTTAGCATTGGCTGATTATACAGGTCTACCAGGAAGTCAAAGAGACGTTGACACAACGTCAGGGATAGCATCAGGCGGTGGTGTTGGTGGTACAAGAGATTATTATAGAACAGCAATGGAAATGTTCAGTAATGACAATGGTGCTACATTTACAACTCAGCTTAATAAATTAAATACAGCAAGTTTCCCTCTTGGTAACGCTAGTACCCATAACTTTCCAGAAGCAACTGATGGCTTGGTTGATATGGTTGGACTTCAAGATTTCACTGGTACGTGGAGAACTGGAGTTGCTAAGTATATTATAATAATGACAGATGCTTTACCAGCGGGTAATGATGACTGGTATGATGCTACTGACACGGCTACTCTTGGTACGTTAGCCACGAATCTACTAGCAGATGATATTAAAGTGATAGTTGTTGGATATGGAACATCTTTGCAATTCCCTTCTGGATATTATCCTTGGAGAGAATTTGCAAATGCTACTGGTGGTACTTGGGATACAGCAGCCGTTGATTACAGCACAGCAACAAATAGTTCTTTAGCTACATTGTGTGATGGTAGTACTCCTACAGCATGTAATTATGATCCATTAGCTACTTATGATTGTGCTGGTGTTTTAGGTGGTACTGATTATAGCTGTTGTTTTTATGATGCTTGTACAGATGCAACTGCAACTAACTTTAATAATACTGGAACTCATGATTGTAATTGTGAGCCAATAGGAACATTTAATCCTGGATGGAATTCCTGTTGTGAATATTGTATATATGGTTGCATGGATCCACTTGCTAACAACTATGATCCTTTAGCTACATGTGAAGATACATGTACATATGATTGGCTTTGTACAGAAGGAAGTGCTACAAATTCTTGTGAAAATATGATAGACACAAACTGCTATTGTTATGCAGATGGACAATTGGCAAAAATTGCACTAGCTACTAATGGTTACCAATATACTGATGTATTTACATTACAATTTGAAATACCTCAGTCACCTTTATCTGATCGTTGTCCTGGACCAAATGGAGGTAGTATGGCTTACCTTACTTCTTTTGGTATGAATACACCATCTAATTGGAATATGAATGCAGCAGGATATACCACATGGAATGACTTCATTACTGATCTATCTGCTCTTGCCTTCCCTTCTATTGATTTAACTACAGTATATTCTACTGTAGAAGCATATATGGCAAATGGTTATGAGGGAAATAATTATGCTATGGAGATTGAGTGGGAGTTTTGTATATGTACTGATGGTAATATAACAACTATAAATGATTGTGTAGAACAAGGACGTGTTGATGTAACATCAGGTGTTCCTAATGATACATCAACTCCAGCTAATTGGGCTCAATACTTAAGTACAATGTTTCCAAACCAACCAGCTGATGATTTATATTTTTGTAGTACTTATCTATATGCTACTCTTAGCCAAACTACAGGTCATTGTCCATGTGGAGATGATGGTGCTGGTGGTACTAATGGTTTTTATACTACTTCTTTTAATCATATTTATGATGATGGTGCAGGAGCAGTAGTTCCTGGAACTCAGGGTCAAACATGGAATGGTT
>Ga0114996_10001090_pt1 | contig 36953 bp, 26 predicted proteins | sample ArcticOcean_MG_C_4_FD_87039 | JGI IMG/M metagenome (GOLD analysis project Ga0114996, IMG submission 87039) | Marine microbial communities from western Arctic Ocean - ArcticOcean_MG_CB4_134 | ecosystem: Environmental > Aquatic > Marine > Oceanic | place: Arctic Ocean: Canada Basin | collected... | reverse complement strand
TAGAGAAGCAAAAAAAGCGTTACAAACTCAAAAAAAATGGAGTAAAATGTAGTATTTATGTTGATCCGTTTGGTGTTGGCGATTACTTTGGTTTTGAAGTATATGGAAGTAACCAATTTTTACTTGGAGACTACACAGTAACTCATAACTCTGCATTCCCGATCCACTTGGCAGGACTTTTGGGATTCGATATTTGGGATTTCAATGTTAATGCAGTTCACTCTAAATGGGTTGGAGAGGGTTCCGAACAAGCAAGGAAGTCAATTCAGGCTATTATGAACTCTTCTCATGTAATCGTTCGTATCGATGAATATGATAGAGCAATCGGTGCAACTAATGACTCTGCGGCAGGTATGCATGAGGCTCATAAGCAAGTCGAGTCTGAGTTCATGGCTTGGTTGCAGAATGGTCAAGAAGAGAACGAATTCGCTAAGCGAAACATTTTCGTTGTCATGACTACGAACCATAAAGAAACGATTACAGGTCCAATGTTGAGATCAGGTCGTGTAGATTTGGTAATTGACATTGACAATTTTGATTCGGAATCTATGAAGGAGACCCTCAAAACAACGGGTCGTAGAATGAAAAATCGAGAGATCAAGGTTCTTGGCTTCATGACGCATGAAGCGTTGCAAAAAGCCATTGACGGTCTTGATTTGGATCAAGTTGCAGAACTTTGTACCATGAAGGGCTTTACTGTTCGAGACGTTGAAACTCTTGTTATGGAAATGGCGGCTCATCATTACTATCTCAAACGAGGTGAGAAGGGTTTGGAATGGAATACGGAAAACTTCGTCAAGGTGCTGGAATATTGCGAAGGTTCCATGAAAGACGATGATTCAACAGGTGAGTTGATTCTTGGAGATCGAGAGGTATTTCGTCGTATGAAAAAGGGTGACAAAGAGGAACAAGAGCAGTTTGATTTTGACAAGAAGAAGACTGAGCCTGAACCCGGCTTCAAAGAGTTGAAATAAAGGCGAATCACAAGAAGCCAAGGATTACAATTATAGATACAGAGTTACTGTATATAGACGCAAAAAGAAGTCGGAGAAATACAACGAAGTAACTAAATTTTGGCTTTTTTTGCCTGAGTCGGAGCAATATCGTTTTGCTCAAAGCTATATGACTTTTATCGACTATATGTCGATACATAATATAAGAAAGCGTAGAAATCGCTAGAAGCAAAAACCCCCGCGTCTAAGTGCGGGGTTTTTTGTTGCTCAAAAAAGAAGGAATTACCGCAGGATGTATGAAATAGACATTAGGAAAAATAGGTACGTGAATTTCCATGTAACCACTAAAAAGGACTGATTTATGAACATATTACGAGTCGCAGACGAACAGAGCATTCCTTGGTTCATGACCGAAGAACAAAAACCTTCCATTCCAACTGAAGAAGTTGAGGAAATAAATGTTTCTGAGGAAGTGGACGAATTGGTATTAGCTCAAGAGTGCGATAGGATTGAAGCATGTTCTTCTAACGGTAAGCCTTACCATTATAATTCCAATTGGGATGATGGTGTTGTTCGTCATTTGAGAGAATACGCCATTGCTTGCGGCATGGATTTGTCCAAGTTTAAGGGGTTTAATCCTGTCGATATTCAAAGAGAATCAGCATCCGATACGATGGTTAGAACTGCGCAAGCAGCGGCTCCATCTGAGGAAACGCAAAATTTACGAGGTGTATGGAAAGATCCTTTCCGCATTGATGAGCGTTCAGATACGTCTCACATGGAGCCTGCTAACTGGGAACAGGTTAAGAAACAAGACAACTTGTCCGAACCATCCCTGTTTACAGGTGATGTCATTGCGATTGGTGGCGGAGAGAATTATTTCGAAAATTCGGATGTTAACCCCGCTCCTAACCAAAACAGCATCACGAATCCTGACGCTATCAAAGAATTTGCAGAGAGTGAAACTCCTGATAACGGCGAACGCTTGAAGCAGCAAGCAAAAGACAAAGAAGAGCAGAAGAAGGCGAATCATACCGAATGGCAGCAAGATAAGGCTGATGAAATGTCTGGAGGAGATATAATTCCGAAAGGAACGGTATTCCCAACCGAATCACTTAATGCTCATACGGGTCTTAATCACGAACCCGTTCAAGGCGGCGTTTATGGTAGCGGAAAACAAACTTTGCCCGATTTGACTGAAGGCGAAAAGATTGCGAAACATAACAAAGAGTACAAAGCCTCTATCCAGCGTCCGAAAGAGAACGACGATTGGGAGAAGCCTTGTAAACAAAGTTCTCGTCAGATTTCTGATGATTTCGCAAGTTCTTTAGCATCAAACTTGGGCGTAGCACAATAAGGAGCTAGACATGGCAGAGTATTTTCAGAATCCTAAGGATTTAGAAGCGTGGGTTCGTTCAAGAGGTTCGGCTGAAGAAGCTGCGCAAGAACTCATGAAAATGATTGAGACGGTTCCAGACATGTCTGAAATTCCGGATGACGAGCAAGACATTCATGATTCCTGTCAAGCAATTTTAGAACAGGGAGAGAATAGCAATGCTTCTGAGATTTTGTTCGGCGTTCTCGCTAAACATGATATTACAAAACTAACAAAACAGGCAACAGCTATGAAAAAAGAATCTTCAGATCCTCGTCAGCGTAATGAATGGACTAGATCCAGCAGAAACAAATGGAACAGAGTTGTAGACGCTTACAACGAAAATACTCCTTGGAGAGTAGGACGCGATAAGTATTATGACTTCACGCACTACGCAACCGATGAAATTCGTTTTGATGAAGATCCTCATCACATCTATAGCGGAGAATCTATTTGGCGAACATATGTAATGGATAAGTTCTACAGGGATTACAAAGATAATGATGGGAAAGTAGTTGGTGGTTACATCAATGACCGTTTCCATGTTTTCCCAACTGCCGGAACTCCTGCTAATCCTGACGCTCCAAGAGACGGAGGGAATCAGATGGAATTGGCAGACGGAGAAAGGACTCGCAAGCCAAGACCGCATCAGTACTCTACCGAAAGACGCTTGGAAGAAGCGAGAGACAATAAGGCAGATAGCATTACCGTTGCTGCTGACTCGTTTGAGAAGGTCGTAAAGGTTGCTTCAAATAAGAATCTTAAAGAAGCTGAACAAGATCGTATCTATCATATTTTCAAAGATACAATTGAAATGCGAGAAGCAGGTGTCGAATATGAAACAATGGTTGATTCTATTTGCGACCATTACAGAGCTTCAGTCATGGGAGTTGCACAAATTGATCAAGTTGCTCAACGGCTAGTATCTAAGCATGCAGGCATCGGTTACGAAGCGGTAGTCAAAAAGGCTGAAACATTACAGGAGATGTTGGAACACGCTGGTACGAGCAACATTAAAGTTACAGATCAAAACGGAGCGTATGGTGTTCTCAGCGGTGATGCTAATCAGCAAATTTACTTAGATCCGGGGGCAATGTTTGTTAACGTTCCTAACGTTACAAATGTCTTCGAGATCGTTGATCACCCAGTAAACGCAAATTTGGTTGGAAGTCGCGTAAGCTTCGCTAACATGGATTTCGAAGTTGCTTCAACAACGCCGATTCAGGATGTAGCTACAGAGATTGGTCTCAATGAAGATGATCAGGAGGCAATGGCTGAAGCGGCATTGGAAACGCAAAATGCCGAACCTGCCTATGGGCAAGACTTTGCCGTAACGGAACTCCAGCCAAGTTAATCGCACAAAAACGCTCTTTATTTGTATAATGAAGAGTGACATTTTGGAGTAAGTATGGCAGATTCAGGACTACAACAAGCTTTTCAAGCACTTAAAAATCGAGATCCCGCTAAAGTCGGGAAGAAAATTGTAGCGCCCCATCCTGACTACAAAAGGATTCCCCAACATAACTATGCCCCAACTACCGCAGTAGAAACTGGCGGATGGGGAACGGGAATGTCGCGTACTGCTGCGACCTCAGCCGGTATCGTATATGGTCAGCCTCAATTCTTCTCACCAGTTCACACCCCGATCAACTGGCAGATACCTTCTAAGCGTCTAGAACAGTATCAGTGGGCGCGTTTCTTTTACGAGAACGAACCCAAAGTAGCTGCTGCTGTTGACTTCTACAGCGATTTTCCCATGAGCGACTTCGAGCATGAATGTCGTAATCGAGACGTTAAGATTCATTTCGATAAACTTAAAGACAAGATTGAACTCCCTAAATGGTGTCGTTTAATTAGTCATGAAGTTCACCTTTTGGGAGATTGCTTCCCTTTTATTGAAATCGATTGTCCTCATTGTTTCGGAGCAGGTAAGGTCGGAGACGAGATATGCGAACATGAGGGCGGGACAGTACGCCGTGTTGTTCTCCTAAATCCTGATTATGTAGAGGTTCACACGACTTCCATTAACCCTGACCCAATGATTGCGCTTCGTCCTGACGAAGAGTTGATTAACATGGTACAAAGAAAGATTCCGGGTTATGAGAAATTGTCTCCTGAAGTTGTTGCCCTTATCGCTACAGGACAACCTATTCGCCTTGACAATCGCAATGTGTCGCATTTAAAGTACGGAGAATGTGGATATCAGAAGTTTGGTATAGGAATGGTTCGTCGTTTGTTTCCTATTCTTTCCTACAAAACGAAACTGATGGTTGCTCAGTGGATAGTTGCAGAGCGTTTAATTGTCCCAATCAAGATCGTCAAGGTCGGTAGCGATGAGCGTCCTGCTGGTCCCGCTGATATTGCAGACGTACAGTCTCAGTTATCTCAAACAGCTAACGATCCTAACCTTACTATTGTTACTCACCATGCTTTCGAATTAGACTTTGTTGGCGCAGCAGGAAGAGTTCTTACTCTTTCTAATGAGTTTGAGTTCATTAATCAAGAAATTCTCGACGGTATGATGATCAACAATGCGCTGTTGAACGGAGAGGGACCAAACTTCAGTTCGGCGGCTGTCGGTATCGAGGCAATGATTCAGCGTCTCAATACTTTCCGTAGTGAAGTCGCTAGATGGATCGAGAAAAACATTTATCTTCCAGAAGCGAAACGACAAGGGTTCGTTGACAAGAATCCTGATACGGGTGAAGATGAGTACATTATTCCCAAGATCAAATGGGCTTCGATGCATCTGCGCGATCAGCAGCAATACAGAACATTTATTATTCAGCTTTACGATAAGGGTCTCTTAAGTGCTCAAACGGTACTTGAGGCGTTCGATCTTGATCCTGATCAGGAAATCGAGAGAAAGCGTTACGATGCCTTGCAGTTCATGGCAATTGGACAAGGATTTGGACCTTCGGCTCCGGGAGGAGCAGGCGGCGGCGGATTCGGAGCAGGCGGTTCAGCTATGCCGCCGTTAGACGGAGGCGGCGGATTAGGAGGAGAGCCACCGATTGGAGCGCCCGGAGAGATGGGTGGACCCGGAACTCCAGTAGGAGGAGGAGGAATGCCTTCTCCCGTAGGAGGGGGAGTCGGAGGACCAATGCCAAAAAGCACAAGCATTACGGCTGAGGTAGCAGATCCCACCCAGTTTGGGGGAAAAGTTCTAAAAAAGAGAACGAGAGAACGCATACAGTCGGAACAAGAGAAGATATTCAGGGAACAAGAAACTCAGGGAGTCATGGGAAAAGATGAGCAAGGGTATTTTAGAGATGAGAAAGGGCGTATAGCGTTTACTAAAGCTGAAAGAGATTTAATTCCTAAATTAATGCAGGCGCAGCAAGACGGTCTGTTAAAAGAAACTATTTATCCACAATATAGAGTTAACGCTGCTGGTCAAGAATATTCTCTTGACTTTGGTATTCCTGAACTTAAAATCGGTATCGAAGCTGATGGAGAAGTCTTTCATGGTTCCCGAGAACAAGTCGATAGAGATAACGCAAGGGACATGAAACTACAGCAACAAGGATGGACAATTCTTCGTTTTACTGATACCGAAATTGAACGTTCAGGTCCACAAATTGTTCGCACAGTTCTCCAAGAAATCATGCGTAAACGCATGTGGCTTGAGCAGAACGCCCAAGATCTTCAGGCTAAACCAAGCCTGACAGCCCCAAATACCACATAGAAAAACTAAATAAAAGAGGAAACGCCGCGTTCTCTACAGAAAAACTGTAAGAGAGGCGGCGTTTTGTTTATGGAAAAATTATCTAGAGAAAAATTGGTCGAAAAGCATATCGGCTGGAAACAAGTCTACACTCAAAAAACTCAGTTCCTTAAGGACATGTTTGAGGATGTAGTTGGACCCGGCAGTTATTTTCGTTTCGAAGGTAAGTCAGACGAAAGTGTAGGGTATTACTGCATTATTGGTCCTGCTCAAGTCCATAAACCCCGAGCTAAATTTTTTGCGGGAGTTAGACGTTTACCAGCTACTTTTTCAGCAGGCGGCAAGTACTTTGACAGCATGGATGCCGCCGCTCGTTATGCTAAGGAAACTTGGGGAGTAGATACCCCAAGAGAATTGAAGCCTTATACTTCTGCCCAGCTATTCGGCATTAAAGGCAAGGTAGATAAATGGAAAGAAGCTAATGAAAAGAAAGATGACAAGTAAAGCTCGATTCAACCTTCATCGATTTGCTATGGGATGGGATTGGCAGTCGTACCGTCCTGAATATGAATGGTTCACACTCGATAATATTTTGAGCGGACAAGATGAAAAGTGGAATCAATTAGTCGCCAAAAATCCCTCGCTCGAAAAAATCATCCATCATGTCCAATCTGAGTATCAAGATTATGTTGATACATTTGCAGAACGATACCAAGTCAATCCTGAACAGGTTAAAGAGTTCTATAGCATGAATGTGGGATATCATCCCGCATATGGTGCCTATATGGTTGGCGTAGGACCATATGTAGGTACTAAACAAGAAGATGAAGAGAATAAGTTTGGTTACTTTACCATGCGTTATCCTAGTACTGATTCTAGAAATCTTTTGACTCTTTGGAATAAGTTTTTGATGGGGCATTCTGCTTACAAAAAGATTACTGATGATCTTGGAGTTGCTAGATTGGGTGAAGTTGTTGCTCCAGACGATTTTTTGCTTCAGGTACGTCAGCGAACTGGTTCTGGCAAAGGAACGCCGGGAGAAGATTACGAGTTGATAGATATGACTCCTGAATTTTTGGCGGCTAATGATTATCAGAAGTCATTAGATGAAGGTAACGATCCACCTTATCGAACAGCTATGGGCGTAGGTAGTTATTTTATGATTAAACCTCAGGGGGTTTTCAAGCTACTTATGCGAGTTGCAGAGAATAACCAACAAGAAGAGCAACTCAAAGGGATTATTCAGGCAGTAGCGGGTCGCAGAGGTATCCCTGAAGATCAAATTTTAGAAGCAGCAAAAATGGACAACGACTTCGCTCAAGAAGTTTCTGAACAATTTGCGCAGGTTAATCCTTTGGCTGAAGATATTATGAAACCTCGCCGTTCAGGAAGCCAGAGATCTGAAGCGCTTAAGCCTTCCCGAGAACAAACTCAAATGATCAAGCTTATGAAAGAGATTTGTGAGATTATTGTTGAGACAGGTAGCGATGATCCGGAGTCAATAGCTCAAGGTCTTAACAATAAACGCCCAAAAAAGAAAGGCAAAGCTCAGGGACTTTTTACGCCTGACATTGTTACTCATTGGCTTCAACAAGTGCGGACGTTTCAAGAGAGTCATGATGCGGATGGTAACGTTCAACAGGTCAAGGGTTATGAAGAGATGGTGGGAGAGTTTGCTAATAATTTAGTTGAAATGAGGCAGGGTTTCGATGACATGGAAACTGCTTTGAAAATTGCCGCTTTGAGGTTCGCAGAGGTACAGTCCACAGAGATTGACCCAGTGTCTAGGGCTAAACTCGTTATGATACCATCTATGTTCGAGATGCCAACTAATGTGAATATGACAAGTCTAGATCTAACTCAAATGAGATCCGGAGAAGGATTTATCCCACAAAATGAAGAACAACTGTTAGTAGAAGATGAAGAACAACTGTTAGTAGAAGATACAGGCGAAGTACCTTCTGAAGGAATTGAAAATATAGAGGTTGATAGACCTTCCGTGAAAACTCCGCCTCAAGACGGCGAAGAACAGCAGGAAGAAGCGGAAGAAGAGAAGGTTACTCTGACAAGGACGCTTGGAGCATTGCAAAAAATTGCTAAAGATTTACGAAGTCAAGGCAAGGGTAAAAGTGCTTGGGGGATTGAACGGGTAATTAAAAAGTATCAAGGAAGGACAACGTTATGATAGTAAAAGAAGCATCTTTTAACTTTACAGACATTAACCCATTAGTGGGTGCGAATGAAGACGGTGACCGAATGATGCGTACAGCATCAGGTAGGGTTATTGTTGAACCCGGTTCTGATAAGGCGAAAATCGTTGAAGCCGAGATAAAGAAGCATCCCAATGCTTTGTTCTTCCGTGCTAAAGCTATTGAAGCCGATTGCCCTAATACTAACGGCGATTATTTTTCATGGGACGAACTTCTTTCCGCATACAAGAGCTTTGAAGGCGTTCCTTTTTTCACCAACCATGATAATCAGAACGTAGAGAATGCTCGCGGGAAGGTTATTTTTGCTGAAGCTGTCCCTGAAGAGCAGGCAATCTACACTATCTGTTTTATTGATAGAGATGCATATCCGCATATTTGTCGTTCAATCGAGGAAGAGTATGTAACCGGCGTCAGCATGGGTTGTTCGGTTGAATACAGCGTTTGTAATATTTGCAATAACCAAGCTGAGCGTACCGAAGATTATTGTACGCATATTCGTAACCGCAAGGGAAGAACATTTACAGGTCGAGCCAGAGACGTTAAAACTGGTGAAGAAAAGTCTTTTAAGGATCAAGATGTATTTGAATTCAACTACGGACTCAAGTTTATTGAGTTGAGCGCTGTAGTTGATCCTGCCTGCCCGAATTGTCATATTGAGGGCATTATTCCTAACGAAAACTTCTTAGCTAAGGTTGCGTCCATAGAGAACGAGCTTCGAATGGTTCGTACTGCGGCTATTGAGAAGGAAGCCAGCCAAGAAGAAATTGATCAAATTGAACAATGTCTAGAGATATTGGAACAAATTGCTATCAACCTTATTCAAAATCGTCAACAAGTCGAAATGGAGTTTTCTAGCGATTTGGTGCAGATTATGTCTGATCTTCAGACTTGGATGGAAGAATTGGTAGGAGCAGGATACGGGAACATGGGCGATGAAGTACCGGGAACTGTTGGAAATCTAGAAGAAGGCGGGGCTGGACCAGTTGGAGCAGAACCACCTATGCCTGAAGGTATGCCGCCTGCGCCCGGAGGAATGCCATCGGCTATGCCTGCTGCGGAATCTACGGCGGGAGTGGGTAGTATTTCGGGATCTCCTGCTTCACCAGCAACATCTTCCCCAAATTTACCTATTACTGCTCCTGTTAAGCCGAGAACATCGGATGTTCAGGACAGTCGTTCAATTCAGAGAGTCTCAGATATAAGCTGCGCAATTAAGGACGTTCCCTTTGAACAGCGCGTAGCGGACGGAAAAGCAATTGTAAGAAATGCATCGAATATTTGTGAAAGAATCAACAAAACAGGAGAAACAGAGATGGGAGCAAGACGAACAATTGCTGAGAAGCAAGCACAAAAAAAGAAGGCTATTGAAGTTCTATCAAATTCGTGGGAGGAAAAACAATCCTTTTTCGAGTATATAAAGAAAGTACCATCAATACAAAACAATGATCATCGCTTGTCTGTCAATAAACGTGATGACTCGTTCATCATCGTCGCGGAAGATAAAGACTCTTCTGCGAAAAAGGTTTGGACGTATGAAGACCTGACAGAACAAGAACGTGGAGAAATTATCGATTCCCCTAAAGACGCAGCAATTAAGTTATTGGATACATTTGCGAATAATCTAAATACTACAAAAGAAGGAGTAAAAAAGATGACTGATATCAGCAAAGAAGCTGGAGCAACGACTCCAGATCAGGTTCAAGAGGGTCAGCTTGAGCGTTCCGATCTTTATCACGCCAGACAGAAGGATGAAAAACATTCTATTACCCAAGAGCAACTCGAAGAGAAGCGCTCGGGCGAAAAGAATGAGATCACCGAAGGTCAATTGGATGATCCTGAATTGAAGCAGCACCCAAGAGAGGGTGACGCTCCGGATCAAGTCCAAGAAGGACAAATGGAAGGCGATAATAGGATCGAAGGCGACCAGCACTCTATTACACAACAGCAATTGCCTGATGAGGGCAAGCGCGTTGATAACGAGCCAAATACAATTACCGAGGATCAACTTCGTAACGTAGCAGCACCTTGGGCGAGAGCCGCCGGAAGGGATGCAGCTAGGTTCAAGAGCGCGTCCGAGCATATGCAGACGGTAGTTGATGTTATGGCCTCGTCCGCTATCAAGACGGGTTGTACTCCCGAGGAAGCATGTTCTGTAGCAGCATCCTTGGTTGACTCGCTTGAAAGTAGATACAATTTGGGCGTATCGCTTTTCGAAGATTCAAAATCAAGAGAAGATATCGATTACGCAAAGAGAGTTGCCTATTGGCAGAATAAGAATCTTAGGGTTGCTAGCGTTGGAACTAAAGAGATTGCAGAGGTTGTCGTAGACAGTCTTCGCGCTCATGCGTCTGACGAAACAATCAACCCTGACCTTCTCATGGATGCCGTAGATATCATTTCTGAAGGACAGGAAGGTATCGATAGCGTTTCTTCTTTAGTCGAAGAGAAGCTCGAAGCAGCCAAGGAAGAGACAACCGCTAAGGTCAGCCGTAAGGATGAACTTCGCGCTGCGTTGAAGCCTCAGGTTGATGTTGAGTCTTCGAGAGCAGAAAGAGACTCAGAACGTGAGAATCTTCTCGCTTCCGTTAAGGATCAAGAACAGGAAATCCTCAACAAGGAAGAGATTGGAGAGGCTGACACGGTAATTGAAACCAGTTTTAAAGAGTTGGGCGTTGAGCCGGGACAGTTGGGCGACAATAAGCCATCAGTTGTTGCTTTCACGAAAGGCGCACTCGCTTCTCAGAATCTTCGTTTAGGTTCCATTACGAACGTAACAATCAGCGGCGACACCATTCAAATCGCAGTCCAAACGGACACCGAAGAGAATGAGGTCAACATTGATACGGGCGAAGGAACAACCGAGATTCCTATTGGCGAAGGTCTTGAAGGTCTTGATGCTCCTGCCGAAACCGTCCCTGAAGGCGATATGGCAGGCGAAGGTCTTGAAAACTCTTGGGCATCGTCCAAGGACAAGATGACGCGAGAAGCACAGTCCCCTATGGGCGGCGGAATGCCCGGCGCAGGCGGCGCAGCACCTGAACAGGGTTTGCCGGGTCCAGCACCTATGGAGGGAGACCCCGTACAGGCTTTGACAACGGAAGACACAAGCGCAGAAGATGACATTCCTACGACTGGCGAACGTCAGATGCCTTGGACAGTATGTCCTGAGTGCGGAAGTACCGACGTAGACGTTACGAATGAAGGCGGAGATATTCATGGCACATGCAACGCTTGCACAGCCGAATATGAAGCCCTTATCAAGAAGGAAGTTGAATTCAAGATCATCAAACCTACTAAGAGCGTAGGCGAAGAGGGAGTTGATACTCCTGAAGCTCCTGAAGTTCCTGAGGTTCCTGCATTGCCCGTAGCGGCTCAGACTAGCCTTGGCAAGGATGCGATTGTTCGTATCGCCAAGAATCAGGAAGAGCACGGACATGTTTGCCCAGCTTGCGGCAAGGATAACTGCGAAGCATCGGCAGAAGAAGATGGTCATACTGAGTTCTCTTGCACAGCATGCGGAACTCCTGTAGAGAAGGACTTCATGGTAAGCGCAAGCAACCCAGAGGTCGGTTATCTCAGAGTACAATGGGATCTCTTCCCTGACGTTGAGAATTGCGAAAGCTGCAAGGAAGAGGCTCTTAAGTTTGCTTCTGAGGTCAGAGTTGCTCAAATGTTGAAGACGGCTGCTGCAAATGCAGACGAATTCCCCGTAAGCGCTTGCATGGAACGTTTAGCTCGCAGATATGGCGGCGACACGGTTGCATCGTTTGGTCCTTGCAAAGGTAAGCTTTTAGCTGAATGCGTATGCGGACAGCTTCAGAAGCTTGGATTCCGAAAGATTCGTCACTTGAACAAGCTTGCCTCTATTTCGATGGAGAAAGACCCATGGGACGAGTGCATTGAGGATCAGACCGACAGCGAAGGGCATACTTTGAAGGAAGCTGAGGCTATCTGTAACTGCATCAAGAAGCGTTTCGCTTCTGAATGGATGCAGAACGTTTACGCTCAGGCATTCTCAGATGACGCCGAAGAGGGTCGAGAAGATGGAATCACGGCTGGCGACTTAGCTACTTTGGATCGTATTTTGGCAGAAGAAAAATCTGCTGAGGTCGAAGCAGAGCATCAGAAGTTAGCTCAGGCTGACGAAGAGGATATCGGAACCGAACTTCCTCCTGCGGATTATATCGAAGTTGAAGCAGAAGTTGAGGACGAAATCGTTGTTGAAGCTAAAGGTTTCTTCTGCGATGACTGCAAAAACCCAAAAGCTAGTTGCAAGTGCGACAAGGATGATGGGGATTGCTGCAAGAAATGCGAATGTGATCCTTGCGAATGCAAAGGCAAAGGCAAAGACGATGACAAAAAAGAGTCTGCTTCTGAAAAAGAGAACATTGTAGCATCAGTTGAAGTTCAAGTTGAAGCTTCAGAGGAAGAAATTGACCCTGAGGAAGAAATGCGACTAGCTTTGACTATGAATTCCAAAAGAGTTAGAAATACTAATGAGGAGGTTTTGAAGATGGCAAGTACCCCAAAACAGGTAAAGGACATCGAAGGCAATGTAGAAGCTGGAGTCCCAAGATCTGACGCGACTATCAGAAATGAAAGCGCAGATAACATTGATGTCTCAATGGCGCAACCCGATGTTCCTCGCGCAAATGCCGAACTTGGCAATGAAGGCGCAGACAACATCAATCCTAAGGCTGGTCTCCCCGAGACTCCCGTAGACAGTTCCTACATGGGTCACGAAAAGGAAGTTCAGCAAGGATATGATCATGCCAATACTGGTAAGGGAATGCCTGCCATTAATAACGAGATCAAGGGAACCGTCATTGCTGAAGGTGATGATGAAATCAAGCAGGCTTCTCAAGAGAAGCAGGCAAAGAAGTTGAAGGAAGTTGATACGGTTGAAGGCGATGTAGAAGCAGGCGTTCCACGCTCTGACGCTACAATCCGCAACGAAGGACCGGATAACATCGACGTTCCTGCTGCTAAGCCCGATGTACCCCGAGCAAATGCTGAGATGGGTAACGAAGGCGCAGATAACATCAACCCCAAGGCAGATGGACCAGACGTTCCTGTATCAGACGCTTACATGGGTCACGAAAAGGAAGTTCAGCAAGGATATGATCATGCCAATACTGGTAAGGGAATGCCCGGAACTAACGACGAGATCCTAAAGCAGGTACAGCAGAAGCGTCAGGTACAGCTTGACAGAATCGCCCAAGCTCGCAAGAACGAAGCGGTTCAGACGGCTGCATGGCTCGTAGCGAATCAACGAGTCGCCAAGGACAAGGATACATTTGATACTGTCGTACAAGCTCTTATGGGCTTTGAGACGGATCAGATTCAGGTTATGGCGAATCGTATGTTCCCTGAGACGACTATTAAGACAGCAGAAGCTCAGTCAGGACAGACAGTTGAAGCTGGTTACAGCATCCCTGCAATCGTGCAGGAGTCTACTCCTATGGTAACTGCTGGAGTAAATGATCTGCAAAGTCAGTTGGAAAATTCTTTCACGATTGGCAATACCAAGTTCGATAAGGATTTGACGATCTACGGAGAGAAGTAATTTACGTTACGCAGAAGCAGCCCGTTCATTTTTTGAACGGGCTTTTCTGTATCCGTAAAAATTACTAATTAAAAAAAGGGATTTCACCTAAAGTTATAGAATAGGTTTAACGTAAATTGGCATAATCACATAATCAAATCGATAGCACTAAAACGAAGAAAAAACGACTTACTCATTCAGCATTAACTGATTTTAATAAAAAGAAGAACAATCCGCCAATAATTCAAGCGAAGTAACTCAAATTAAAAGGAGAAAATAAAATGGCTCTTATAGAAAGATATCACGTTGTTGCTGCTGAGAGGGCTGTTGCTTCAGGCGAAACTATTAAGGAAGGACAGATTGTTTCTTTGAACTCATCTGGCGAAGTTGTACTGCAAAGTGCGACGAATGCAGCTCCTTACGGAATCGCAGGCGACACCAAATCAACTAGCGCATCAGCCATGCCCGGAGTTTCCGGTGACTGGCAAAATAGGGCATCGGATTATTTCGATGAAACTAAAGCTTCTGGCAAAATGACTGTTTACCATAGTGGTGGTGAATTTGCAACGGATCAGTTCCTTGCAAACGTATCCTCTTCTACTATCGGTGACCTTCTTTACGCTGTAAGCGGTGTATTGTCCCCCACAAACTCATTCGCTTCGGGCGAAGTTGGTCGTTTGATCAAAGCTGCTGGTACATATCCTTCGGGCGTACCGGGCGTTGACTCCAACGGCGATCAGGCTCTTAGTGGAGAAAACAGTAACACCTATATCGAAGTTAAACTAACCATATAAGGTTAAGTAATAGTTCTTTTTATAGGCTATAACCCCTATAAAACAACTTAAGGAGAAAGTAAAATGGCTATTGACAAAAGAGCAGTAAATGCTGAGAGAGAAAGTCTCATCGCTCAAGCGTTGGATACCCCCCAAGGTCGAGTTGCGTTAGCACAGGCAATGGTGGAGCCTATCCGTCGAGCGCTGGAATACCAAGCCGTAGGCCGAAAATTGCTTATGGTTGATGAACTTCCTCAGGGCGCGTATGCCCGTTATGAGAAGGATGTTAGAGCTACCGCACACGTCATTTCACGTCGTGGCGCTGTACCTGACATGATCACAGAAGGTGAGGAAATCCTCGTACCTACGTTCGAAATTGCAACTAACCCCACGATCAGACTTTCCGAAGTCAAGGCTCGTCGTTTCTACATTGTAGACAGAGCACAGATCAAGGCGAAGGAAGCGATCCAGAAGGAAGAGGACTTAAACATCTTCAACGCTATCAATGCCGCAGTTGACGCTGCACATACCGTCGTTTCGACTGGTGGTGCTTTGACGCTTAACGCATTGAACCAAGCATTCGCAACTATCGAACAGCACGACCTTACTGTAGGAAAGATCGTTTGCCACGCTTTGCGTTACGCAGACATCCGTAACTTCGGTAAGACCGTTTACGATGAAGCGACACAGAAGGAAGTCTTGACTACAGGTCTCTTCGGACACTTGTTCACGGCTGACATCCATGTTTCTTCGAAGTGCCCTACTGATACAGTCTTCTTGCTCGCTCCCGCAGAGTACGTTGGTGCATTCCCGATTCGTCAGGATATCACCGTTCTCCCAGCGGACGATCCAAAGAAGCTTCGTCTCGGATGGGTTATCTACGAGGAAGTCGGTATCGTAGTAATCAACTCCTACGCTACGGCGAAGGTAACGGTTACGGCTGGCAGCTAATCGGTAACGATTAACTAAAAGTTTTAAGGAACCCTCTAGGTTTTTTCCTAGAGGGTTCTTTTTTGTGCCGAAGAAGTATAATACAGTATGAAAATATACAGATTAGCTCAGGAAGAGCCTTTTAATGAAAGACAGTCGGAAATGGTTAGGTTTTACAATTTTTGTTTTGGGCAATCTATGACCGAAACAGTAGAAAGCTACGACCAACTAGGCAGGAGTCAAGGTATTGTTCAGGCAATTGCTCAAGATCCATCAGCATTTCACAAGTTTTTTATTCAAATAGGTCATGCTCCAATTGATACTGTAACAAAATATTTCCAGAACGTAAGTCGATAAGATGAAAATATACAGATTAGCTATAGCTTTCGTAGAAGAAATCCTTATATCGAATTGTTGCGGAACCAAAGATCGTATGGTTTCTGAAGATGGACCTAACTATTCAGACACGGGCATATGCCCTTCTTGCAAGGAACATTGTGAATTCATCAACGAAGATGAATTATGAGTCCCAAACTGTACAGATACGAAGGGTATATCGCTGGAAGCAGATTGCCTAATGGTGCAGTTCCAGTTCGTTTCGCATTAGGGTTTGGCGTCTTTGCTGAAAAAGATTTACTTGTTAGCAAAAAGACAAAACTAGATCTTGGCGAAACCTATGTCTTTGATACAAAACACCCCAAAGATCCCAACAGTAGATTCTGGCAGGCAACTGTCGTTACCGAACCTTGGCATCGCGTTTGTAAGTACAAATGTCAAGTAGAAAGAATCTATGACGGCGATACCATTACTCGATCCATAGTTAATCTAGGTTTTAATACCACTGTTGTCGCCAAATTTCGATTGTATGGCATTAACACCCCTGAGTTAAGAAGACCAACCCTTATTGAAGGAAGAGTCGCTAGAGACCGCCTTAAAGGGCTTATCTTGGACAAAGAGATAACCATTGAGACCAATCAAGATAAGAAAGGCAAATATGGTCGCTATCTAGCAACTGTATACTTCGACAACGTAAATGTGAATCGACTTTTGGTAGACGAAGGGTTAGCCGTAGAGTATATGGTCTAATACAAGGGTTTTCATCTAGGTTCGTGGAAATATTATCCATGAGAATTTACCGTAAAACGAACCAGTTAGTCAGAAATAAAGACATGATCATGGCAATTGATTTTGAATTTACAGGAGAGAAATAATGAAGATCACAAGAACAGCAGAAGGTAAAGCTACGATTAAACTATCCCATAAAGAATGGAGTCAGATAGGTCGTCAAACAGGATGGTTAGACGACTCAGATTTAAGTACAACTGCTCAAGTTGATCAGCTTCAGCCTCTCGATGGAGTTCAAACATCTGACGCAGCAGAAGGTTCATCCGCAAAGCCTAAGACGTTGGGATGTGAAAAGAAAGGGTGCAAGAATGTATTTACATTCGACCCATCTAATCCAACGGAGAGTTATTGCGACAATTGTAGGGGATCTTCAGGGAAACAAGCTAAGAAAGAAAAAGGCATCAAAAAAGAAGCACAAACAGTTCAGAGTCTTAAAGAGGCAGAAGCACGGGCATTGCATATGAACGCCCTGAGCGATAAACTTTATAAAGCTTTCAAGGAAAATCCGGCTAATTTAGACGCTGTTCGTGAAGCTTTAGAAGGTATTAAAACGAATGCGAAATGGATTGAAGAAAAAATCCAACCCAACGTTAACATGTATGATGCTGGACAGGGTGTTGGACTGAATACATAACCATGAGGATCTATCGGCTAGCAGCTTTTAAGGAGAAAGTTCAGCGATACAATATCGATGATCCCTTTCTTACTTTCTTCATTCAAAAATATGAGAACTTGATCCCGTGGAATAAGATCAAGTCCTCAGAGGACATTAATGCCCATATATCGTCCTCCCTGCTACCCGATTTGCAACGCTCTATCGACCCTAAATCAGACTCTAACCGATATCTCAAGGAAATAGACCTTGAAGCGGAATTCAACCAGAATCCCGGAGATCCACAAGTTCAGCAGGCATGGGCAATCTACCAGCAAGACCCTGAAAAGGCTCAAGAATCCATATTAGAGGCTATCAATGGACAGAAACAGCGAATATTCGACTCTTGGTGGTCTTATTTTACATCAGGAAATGACGTATACGCCCAAACCCCCGCATTTGCGTACACAGTACTAAAACCTATTTTCGATAAATCAAAAGCAAATAATAAACGTTCTACGATGCCTCTGAATGAGATGGCAGTAGCAGCTCTGTATGAAAAAGTGCGCAACGGGGGCGGCACGGAGCAATTTAGAATCGATAAGCAGTATATGAACGAGGTTAATGTTGCCAATCAGCAGTCCACAGAAGTAGTCCCGGGGACGAAAATGAAGGATGGTAACGGTTGGATCAGGCTTCCTAGCCAACAAAACGATCCTTCCAACTTCCAAGATAATGTCAACAAACTCGTAGGCTATAGCGTTCCTAATGGATGGTGTACTGGATCGGGCATGGCAGTACCATATCTTACCAAGGGAGACTTCTATCTGTATATCCTTGATGGTAAGGCGGAAGTAGCTATTCGTATGGATGGAGGGCGATTGGCAGAAATCCAAGGCGAGAGAAATAGAGCACCGTTTGCTTATACAGAAGAGATCGAAGAGTTCCTTAACGCGAAGGGCATTGATCCCGGCAATGATTACCATTACGCAGAGTTAATGGAAGCCAAGAAGCTAAATGATAATCTTCTCGACCCTCAGAAATACAAAAAATTCGTTGAGCAGATCACTAAAGAGCCTCGGCTGATTGATCGTCTTTCTAAAGAGAACAGACAGAACCCTGAAGTTGTACAGGATATTGTCAAGGCGATTGACGTTGGAATTCGGAAACAGGAAAAAGGGCGACACTATTTTCAGCTAAATAATGAGGTTGGTTATTACTCTGAACTTCCTCAAGACATTCGCGTTCAAGTACTGCCAGAGACATTAGATTTTGTCACACAGTCTGTTCTAATATCGCTTAGGGTTCCTAACGAAAACGGGAAATTACGAAACAATTTCTTCCGAGAAATTGACCACTTGCCTAAAGAGATTTTGGAAGATGTAGAAGTAAACGAAACTATTCGTAGAACCTTGGAAGAGATCGTACAAACTGAACCTTGGAAGATGTACAATCTTAAGGATGAGACTTTGGCAACCTTTCCTGATGACATTATAGAGAAAGCTAAGAAGCATCCTTTCTCTCAATCCATTGAGAAACTAAAACAATCTGAAGGGGACACAAACCCTGAATCCATTCTCGCAGAAGAATGGAGAGAACCCCAAGAAGACGATTATCGCAGATCTTATTGGAGGGGTGACGAGAATGAAGAAACAGATTATGCAGTTGACCATGAGGCATGGGAGAAAAATAATACTTTGCTTGAACCCATAGGTGAAAGCGACATTCGCGGAATCCAAGAGGTTAAAGACGCTTTAGACAATGCTTGGATGAAATACATTGAAACAGATCCTACTAAATACGAAACTGATGCGATGTATGATCAAAGCGAATACACCCAATACTATGTTGAAGAGTCAGAAGGATACCCCGGCGACCAAGAACAAATAAGGGAAATGGTAGAAAACATATGGTGGGAGAAGATCGCGGAAGATCCAACTGAAATGGACTATGCTCCTGATAACTTCAGGGATAACTACTACGAGACTCCCTATGACGAGCAAGATCGAGAGCGACATTTTACGGGGATATGGTTAAATTACTTTTTGAAAGGTAACTGGGAATCTATGTTAACACATGATGGAAAGGCTGCGATAGAAGAAATGTCCCCTGAACAGTTACAAAGGCTTGTGCAGGGAATAGTTGCTTCTGATGTAGATGTTGATTTCAAGGAAATGCCACCTAACGTTCAGGCGTTACTATACAACTATGAAGAACGAGCAAAACGTATGCAAGGGGAGAAATCTCTTAAAGATCAGGGACAGCAGAACTTGCCGTTTTTCGATGAAATGCCGACCAATGAATATACTATTAACGAAAGAGGGCAGGTTGTACCTGTTTATCCTCAACAAGCTAGTGTTATGAGTTGGTATAAGTACGCCAAGAGGATTGACAGTTTACGACATTTGTTCGTAAACGCTTGAGTCAACTCTTATGTCAACGTGCTTCTCTTGGTCAGTTTCATCTTGAGCTAGAACTTCAAACCCTCGCATTTTAGCAATCGCTTTTGCTTTCATAAGGGCTACTTCGCTCTTTATTTGATTCTCAAGATGATTGGCTTGTGACAATCCGAAGTCTGCAAAAGTTACTTCCCATTTTCCGTCTTGTGAACGACGGAATCCCCAATCGTTATGCGCTCCGCGATTTGGAGGAGTTTCTGTTATTGGATGACCGCTACCGGGAATCAGGACATGAACCTCTTTGTCTCCACCTTTCCCGTTGTATTCTCTCTGTCCGTCGAAGCGATACATCGGGATATGACCTTCTTTGTCAATTATAAGATGGTCTTCCCATTCAGGATGGATATTGATGATAGCTTTACGTAAAACGTCTAAGCTACATTTAAGATCAAGTTTACCTTCTACCCATGCGCTCATGATATTAAATCTCCTTTTTAGTATTATACAATATCAATTGCAATATCAAACAGGGGTGTCAACCAAAAATAAAAATGTTTTTAGCAGTATAAAAAAGAAGATATAATGTATGAATATATATAGATTATCAGGGGTTGATGAGTTCATGTCCGGTGTCGGCGGTCATGATATTGACAATATGCCTCCTGAGAACGAACTTACAAACGACCAAAAAGACAAGATAAGGAGATTCACTCTTGATACGAATGATGCCTCTATGCGTCTGAAGTATTTTGTCAGGTATCCAAACTATGTATATTTGAGCTTATGGGACATCCAAAAATGTTTACAATGGAATATGGATGAGAGAATGATCAAGGGGGCATTAGACTCGTTCCTACAAAAAGCCCAACTCAAATACGGAATTCCATCTGACATGCCAGATTGGGTATATCAGACCATAATGCAAAAATTCTCTAGGTCTAGGTTTAGTGCAGAAACGGCTAGCGACATATTGTCAACCCCCAATTCATATCCAGATGATTTTGTACAATTTATATCTCAACAATATCCGTCGATAGCGTCTGCAATGCAAAACGGATCAATTGAACAAAGAAAGCAATATGTAAAAGACTATCTAGAATTTCCATCAAAAGAGACCTTTGCTATATTGGATGGATCGCAAAAGATGTCAGAGATGGACACAAGCAACCCTGATAATTGGAAGAAGCTTTCTCCACAAGAAAGGGCGCTTTCATTTGACATATACCGTTATTTATTAAATAGTGGGAACTTTAGAGACAAAATGGAAAAAGTTAGATCTCAACAGCATTATAACGGGGAAAATTGGATGTTGTATGGGACTGAAATGCTTCAGGAGTTGCAAGATGTAAATAACGCTTATGAAAACAATCAAGAGTTTTTGACTGAAGACAATCCGCTTACTGTGACGATTGATAATTCTGCCCAATTTGGAATAGTTAAAAATTTGATGTTAGGGCCACAAGTAATACGCATAGAAGTATTGCATGAAGCGGGCAAGGTTATAAATTCTAGTATTGAAGATTACTGGGAAATTAATTGGCAACAGGATTTAGACAGAGACCTTAGATCTAGAGACGTTGAAAATATACCAGAAAGCTTACCGCCAAGTGTGTATGCTATAAATGAAGAAAAAGGAATATATCAAGATTTAGCCAAAGGGGGTCAAGATAGAACCGATCCTAATTCTGTTACGTCATCCTATAGCGACTCTTATATTGACTATCTAAAAAGAGCCACTAGAATGACCATTAAGGAAGAAGCCGATTTGTCTAACGAATGGATAAATCAAAAGTTATCTAGTGAGGACATGACAGATCATGATTATTTGCAAATAGTAAAGTCAAAAACCATAAAGGATTTAACGGAAGCGGCAGGAACGGATATGTTTTCTAATTTAGTTCAAGGGAATGAAATACTTGATGCCGGTACTTATCGACAAGATTCAAAAATCCATTGGACGCAAATGTGGCCTTTCAAAATGCAATCTGCAATGGATTTTTGGAGTAAGGTTCCAATGCGAGTTAGATCCGCCGTTTCTGGAGATGTAGGCTCATGGTTTTTCTATTTGTCAGGATTGTTCCCTTGTTCCAAAGTTCTTGAGAAAGCGCAGGGAAGCGTAAACGATATTAAAAAAGTAATTGACCACATGCAATGCGCAGGAGACTCAGAAAAGCTAAGGGAAGCGGTACGCAAAATACTTGAAAGCAAAGAGAAGGAAGTCCATAAAGAAGTGAGGAGTAAACTTCCATCGTTTTTAGAATCGGATGCAGTTAAAAAGAATAAGATAACAGATTTCCCAGAAGTATATCAACGAGTAGTAGATTTCGTAAACTCTAATGTTGGTACTGAAGAGGCATATTCCCCTGATTCAGAAGGATATATACCTAAAACTGAACGAGCGATGCAAGAACTTAAAAAGATGAATATCTATTTTATTAACGCATCTAAATATATGAGTTTGTTAGGAGAAGAAGGAGCTAAATATTTCCCAGCTACTCCACAAGATGCTAATGGCTTTTTTGCAGGTAAATATAGCATGTTTGGAACAGATGCTACAATAGTTGTATTTACTGATCAAATCAACGGCATGCCCACTTCAGAGCAGGTTTTGAACGAATTAGGAATTGATGCAATAGAAAAAGATCTGTCTTTCTCTGAAGAAAACACGTTATGGCATGAAATTGCCCATTCGTTTTTAGATCAAGTCGTAGAAGGCAGAAGCGAGGAGATAGAGAGTGAGTCTCAATGGGTAAGTTCTCCCCAAGAAATTGCCGCAATTACATATGGAAACCTTCAACATATTAAACAAAGAATCCATGAGTATTTTGAATCTAATTATCCGTTCCCTGATAGAATAACAGAAGGCTTCTTGAGTCAAATCAAATCTGATATAATTGACGCTTTTGCATGGGAGTTTTTAGGGATGAGCAAACAGGAAGCGTTGTCAAAAATGGATACGGCAATGCCTGAATTTAACGATAGCGCTATCGAAGCATTAAATAGCATGTCTAAAGAAGAACAGATAGACAATATGACGAATATGTTCACTCAGTTCTTTTTGCGTAAATTCATGAGATCTAAGGTTGAAGACCAATTGCAATCTCAATTGTCAGACGTTGGGAAAAAAGTTGAGGATATAACATTTGATGAAGAGATCGTTGTACCAGAGGACACGACTGAACGAAACCCTTATTCACCAGATAAGTTTATTAATGAATTGAGTCAAAGAGAAGACTATAAGCAGTTTTTAAACGGGTGTCAAGAGATTCTTCAAAATGCGTATAATTTCTATGATGCGGATGCGTTTGTTAGTCGTTTCAAAAGCTACATAGATCGGAACACTCCACAAAAACTAAGAACGTTGTTTGGAATTGAGGATTTGTTGTTGTTAATGTTTGGGCCACCATCGACACTTTATAGCGTAGATATGACAACTGTCAACAGCTTGTTTGAAGAAGCTTTGCCGCAATCTCTTTTAAAGGATGTAGTAGAAATGGTAGAAAGGGAAAAACAGTTGAAGTCCGCTGATTTTCAAGAACAAAAACCGACTCCAGTTAGTCCACAAGATGCAGAAGATGGTGGACAGTTTATTGCAGAGATGGAACAAGATTATGGGGCAGATTGGATGTGGCTTGCAAAAAGTGTTGACAGAAAACTTGTTCGTGGAAGCAATTACAATTGGTATAAGACGGCCTTAGCGATTCACAGATCTAATGTCGTTTAGAGTTTGATTAGGATTCCTGATTTCCAACCCTTTAAAGCAGAATAGTAACCCCAGTCTTCCAACCATGATAGGGACGTGAAGTATCTATGACTTTTATTATTTTGTTTTTCATATCAAGCTTTTTAATCTTTTGTCTAGCCCATTTTGAGTACTCTTTGGCGTTGACTTGGCAGTACATCTTCTTGTCTTTGTTGATGAAAATACGCATACCGCCGTGATCAATGATGGTTTTAATCAACTCGTCAGGCGGAGATGCTATTTTTTCATGCATAACAAACGTTGAAATATTCAATAGAGTCGAAAACATTCCCATATTTTGCTTTACGATGGTAAAATGATTTGGACCTTCGAGCAGAACTCCGTTTGTCATCATCCAATAGTTTCCTTCCAACCCTTTTGGAGGACGTTCGATTTTTGCTTCTTCAATAATATCCTGACCTGAAATCTTTTTCCAAGCATACCCAATGGACTCGAATACGATTCTGCATTCTTCTTCTGAAAAGCCGATTCGGATAGAGTCAGGGTAAGGGAGATTTTTGACTAACTTCTCAATATCGGGGTCTTTGATCTTGCCGTTTTCCAAATGAATATTCAGGGCTTCCACATACGCGGCTAGCTCTTCAGCATCAGGGATTTTCTTTACTGCTGTTTTAACCATCTGATCCATCTTTCAAATCTCCATCTATTGCTGCCTTTAGTTGCTGGCGAATATCATCGTGGTAAACCTCTTTCGGCAAAGCATCGAGAACGCCTCTAAGAATGCCGGGGTTTATTTTAGCCATATCATTACCCATTTGCAAAATGATATCAGGTTCAGTTACCGTCTTAAGAAGAATCAAAAGCCCAGCAGCATATGAATGCAATACGGGGTCAAACATACTGTGCTCCGTTCTGTCGAGGGCAAATTGCAATAGGTCATTGTCGCGCAACTTAATGTCTTGCGACAAGATATTAAACATCGAAATAGCTGTCATTCGAGCCACCTTATCATCCTCAGGGTACTTTGAGGAGAACTCTTTCATGATTGCAACCGCTTTTGTTAGATTGCCTTCTCTTAAACATTGATGTACATCTGAATGTTTCTGTTTGAAGAGTTGTTGTGGGCAAACGCAGGCAGAAATGTACTTACCCGATCCGCTAGCGGTTTTTACATCTGCTTGAATAACATTGACGATGTAATCTTCGATAATTGTCGGGTTCGTGTCGTCATTCATCATGACTTCTGCTTGATCTCTGACTTGCCGCAAGCGACTTGCCGCTTCTTCAACAGTTGTTTCAGGGTATTTATCGATCATGTCTTTAAGGTATTCCTGAACAACACCCATGTGCGGACCCGGCTTAACTTGCAAGGCTTCCATGATTTGATGACCATCAAGAACAGGTTTAACTTTCGTCTCTTCCATCTGCATTGATGCAAGCGCTTGTTCTAGCTGTTCTCTTAGTTGCTGATAAGATTCGATGGTTTCAGGCTTAACCTCAAGACCTTTCGAGTATGCATCCGCAACAGAAAGGTTGAATACGTCAAGCCAGTTCAATGACTGTTCTCCCATACGACGAATGAACTTTCTCATAGAACCCGAAGCAGCATCTCCTCTCTCAAGAGAGTGAGGCTGCATATGATAACGAGCTAGTCCTGCGACTTGTTTTACAATCTGATTCTCGAATTTCAAGAAGCGCAAGATATGCTCAGCAATAAATTTGCTTTCCTTTTCATGACCATGATAAGAGGTTCTGCCGGGATGACTCGCGCTATCGCCATGCACCTTGGTGTATAGCTTGCCCAAATCATGCGTCAAAGCTCCTAGTATCATTATTATCCGTTTTTCTTCATCATCTTCAGGGAAGTGTTGAATAAGGTTGGTTAGAACCTGATAAGTATGTTCCCATACATTCATTTCATGATGAGGATTATTCTGCTCCATATCGAGTTCTTCCATGCCCTCTTCGTATTCCGTTCCCTTAAGAGATTCATTTAGAATGTGCTGCATAAGCCCGGTTTCTTTCAAGAGCTTAATTGCAAGGGCGGGGTTCGGACCTTTGAGCATTTTCTGGAATTCTTGACCAATTCTTTCTGTAGCGATCTTGCGTTCAGAGAAGAAGATGGCGTTGATTACCTCTGGATCTTGTAAAGATGCCAAAGTTGCAGGAGAAATATTTCCTTCGTACTTTGCAGCAAAACGGATTGCCCTGAAGACTCGCAGCGGATCTTCGATAAAGGTTTTCTTAACTTCCTCTGTAGAGGATTCGTCTCCGGTATCGTAAGGAGTACGAATGGTTCCTGTAATTAGGTCTGTCAAGCCCTTACCAGTGAAGTCTTCGACTTTCTTTTCGTTAACGTTGTAGAACAATGCACCGATGGTAAGATCTCTACGCATAGCATCTTCTTCAGCGGTAGCGGGGGTAGTAATTACTTCTCTGCGATTTTCCCCATATTCTTCTGTTCGACATTGGGCAAAATCTAATTCAACTTCTTCTCCGTCAATAGGAACACGCATCGTGGCTGTTTCAATGTTTTTTGTTTTATCGGGATTGCTTTTTATGACAGCCGGTCCTTTTAGACCCATTTCTTCAGCCATGATTTGAGCGAAAGCTTCTCCGCTCATATTGTCAACCATAATGTCGATATCATCCGATGGAGTATCAAGAAGTTTATCCCTGACCCATCCGCCTGCTACGCGAACTACTGTATTAGGCGCTCTTTTTTGACGCACTCCTTCTATCACCTCGAAGACCTTTTCTTCGAAAGGTGTCAAATTTGACGCTATATCTACATTTACTTCGTTCATGGTTATATACTTCTATTTGTTGTGTTTTTTGTCCTTGTAGCTTTAAGCTCTTGTATCCTCTAGTCAACCCTTCCTGCTGGGTTTGGATAGAAATCAGGTTCGTATTCCCATTGTCCAACAGGTGTAAGATCCGGGTCATTAGAGGTCAATGGGTTGATAAGTAAAGAAGATCTAATAACAGTTCCGTATACCGGAGGCGAACCGTAGTAATATATAATCCAATTAGACCAAGTTGATGTTCCGATTTTACAAAGCCATGGCTGCTTTGCATCTGATGGGTCATTCCCTTCTAGATAATATCCCTTTATGAAATTAGAGGTCAATAGGCTGATAAGTCCGGGGTTGGTTGTAACTGGCCCATAATAATTCCCGTTAATGGCACTTCTATTGAATCCGCTGGCTGTATATGTTGACTGTCCTGAAATTTGAGTAACATCTTCTCCTATTCCGCTTCCTGTCTGTGCAATGCCAGATGAACCAGATCCAGTTGAACTGATTGATCCCGCTGTCGCTGAAACACCGCTATCATAATCAAAGAACCATTTATACCGTATAGTATTCCCCCCGAAGGCATGATTCCGAGGCAGAGATACGTTTATATAGACGTACTGCGACTGAAGCGCACCATTGTTGGGAACATCGAAATTATATACGTTATCCGGCAACTTCTCGGAGTTAATCCCCTGAAAGAAGGTAGACGGTACAACATTATAGTCTAAATAATTTAGTGTTTCAACCCCAAATGTTGTATTTTTGAAATCAATCCCTCCACTATCAATTAGGCTCAGCTTAATGTTGTCGATCCCAATTGATGCAGGAACCCGTAAGTAGATAATTTTGGTTATAGACGTTTCTCCGGGAGCAATTGGACCTAATTCAAGAGATTCAGAATCTATAGTATTGATGGTTGCTTTGCTGTCGCTACCGTCTTGCTCAATTTTTGTTGTTCCATCGGCTAACACCTCAACCGTTTCTACTTTTTCAAGAACTGCGTAACGAGGCGGTCTGGTTGTTGTCGTGGTAGTTGTCGTAGTAGGAGTCGTGGTACCGGTGGTAGTAGTTGAGGAGGTAGCTCCTGATGTCGTCGTTTCGGTTGTCGTAGTAGGAGTTGTAGGAGAGCTAGAGGGCGTTCCTCTACCTATGTCTAAATCGAAATAGGTCAAGCTTGCTTCGCTAACAAGAAGATAATCATTGACTTGAACGAAGGGAAGATTATTGGAATCTAATTGCCATTTAGATACACGCGCTTCATATATGGACAAAGAAGAAGCAAGTTGATAAAAAACATAACCGAATCCATCCTGAATCCAATAACGAATGTTCCATCTTTTACCATCTGATGGCAGGTTTGTTGAAGCAACTAAATTGAGATCAGTGTCTATTTTAAGTATTGTTTCGTCAAACATCTGCAAAAACAAATTGTTGTTGTCGAAGAAGACGGAACGAGGACGACTGTCCCCCGAAGTTACGGTATCAAGTGATAACGAAGCTAAATTAGTACCCGGATTGTTTAGGTCTATTTTGCGCAATTTCGCCATGCCTAAGCCAGCCCCTCTTTCTGCTGCGTAAAGGATATTATTGTTTGTGTCTACAAAAATATCTCCCAAGTTGTTTCCCGCTCCCGCTAAATTCACGCCCAAGCTGGACAGAGAAACTCCGCCATAACTTACTTCTTCTAACGATGTGCCGATAGGAGCCACATAATAGAAAGAACTCGTATGAGAATGTGACCCGAACTGCCCGTAGTTAACAATGTTGTTTACAGGAACGGTGATAGTCTCTTCGTATGACCAATTATTATCATAGATTCTTAAAGAGGCTAAGCTACTTGTACTCTCGTTAGCATCTACCAATATCCATTTGTCGCCGTAGTTTGTGTAATCGATAGCATTTGCAGATTCGGGTGTTGAAAATGTTATGTCTAGAGCATTGTTGTTACTCCCGCGAAATTTGGCTGCATCGACTTTCAACCATGAAGCATTTTTAGCAGCATTGTAAATGGTAAATTCATCGACAGATCCGCTGAAATCAAATCCTACGCTTGTTTGGTTTAGAGTAAGAGTCCCCGGAGTATAACTAAAGTTTTGCCCATCTGCAACGCCATCAATGTACAAATTCGCGCTACCATTATTATCCGTCCAAGCAATATTATGCCAACTTGATCCAGATTGCATAAGGTTAGTCAGTCCTGTTTTGTCTAACAAGACTGTACCACTGTCGTTTGTAATTACTACTCTGAGCGGAGCATCTTTGCCAGTTCCTTTTATTTCGAACATGGCGCTCCCGCTGGTATGCCATTCTCTGTAGATTGTTCCTACACCAGTTCCAACGTCTTCGCTTACCCATCCTGAGATAGAATATCCGCCAGTAGGGTTGTATGCAGGGAATCCTCCCGTGTAGTTGTCAACAGTGAAGTATCCATTTCGTAATGCTCTCAACCCTTTGACACCAATTACATTTTCTACATTGGTGATGGTGCCGGTATTGTTTTGTATCGAGAGGTCATCGGCTGTAGAAGATGTGTGGGTGTCGTCTAATTTCCAGTATGCGATGATATCATTTAATGTATTGAAGACATCATGCGAACTGGAATGCGAAGGATTATCAACTGTTGAAGTATCGTAGTATAGATAGAATTCATTCGAAGAGGATGCAGACAAAATGGGAGCTTTGATCCACATGATCCACCAGTTAAGGTTGGTATCTGTGTATGAATTGACTACATCACATTGGGTAATCCCATCAGAAGTTGTAACGTAGGTCTTTTTGACGTTGGCAGATGTTCCGAGGTGGCTAATAACCTCAGATGGCACAGAATGCCCTCCCCCTTTGAGGATCATAAACGGATAATCGGTCAGGTTACTGTCGATATACGTGTTATCGACGGTAAATTTTACCCGATTAGCCAGATCATTTCCGTTAATGTTTAGCCAAGCCATAATGTATTAGGATTTTGGGGTTAAGAGACTTCTACTCCGACATCTCCAGTCTTCTCATCGACTCGAATGCGTACAGTATTATTTCTCAGTTTGAAGGACTTTCTCCTATTATAAACTTTCTGAAAGGATTTGTGGATGTATGTGCAGAATCATGGTCGGAATGGAAGAGCTTTTCTAGCTCTGGCGAAAGACCAGACAACATACCTTCTAACCCTAACCGTACATACTCAAAGTATTTTAAGAATATGCAGGATTTTTTAGGGATCGGTTGATTCGATTTCTATACCTACATCTCCTGTTTTTTCATCAACTCTAACGATAATTTTTGAGTCGTTGTTGATAAAAAACCCAATATACCTTGATTCTATCGTTACATCGCTAGATCCAAGGTCGGCAGATGCAGTTTTAGCCTGCACGTATTCCATGGCGTCGGGAAGTTTGATTACCCTCTCTTCTGTTACAAGTTCAAGAGCTTCTAAGTCTGTTTCTATTTCATGCCATTGAGCGCCATGCGCTTCACTGACAAATTTTCCGTTTTTCGTTCTTCCTCTCCAATATCTATTCATGGTTCTTAACTCCTTTTTGTTCTATTATACACCTTAAACGCTGTATAATATGGGGGACTTGTGGTTTTTACTATGGAAGAGAATAAAACAACTTCAGATAATCCCGAAAAGATTGACGGTGTAGCGAATCAAATCGTTGTTGATGCGTTCCAAGTAATGTCAGAATCTCTTGTCAAAATGGAGAGCGATGGCTTCGACGGGGATGCCATGATGAGATATTGCGTATGGCCTATTCTCTATGAAGCTTCCAATAGCATTGACTCATTATCAGAAGACTCTCCCAAAATTGTAGACAAAGAAGGATTCGAAAATATTGTTGGGTTAGAGCCAAAAGAAGATGAATCAGATCAATTGCCTGATTTTGTAGAAGCATGGGAACGACCTGACAAGGGAGAATCTCCTCCCATGATGATCGAGGAAGGACCAAAAAGCGAATTTCACAAAGCAGGCGCTATTGTAGAATCTCAACCAGAAGACGAGGAAGAATCTCAGGAACCTAACACTCAAATAGAGGAAGAGACACCTATGCCCCCTAAAACTCCTAGTTATGATGGACCGCCCATAGAGGCTCATTGGTACGGACATTTTACATCCTATTCCGGCTTCAGTCGTCAAAACAGAGCTTATGCTTTTGGATTGGCAAACCGTAACGTAAAAATCAAAACTGACATTCAAGAATCAACGGTTGAAGTTAACAAAGCCACTCAGAACGAACTTAAATTGCTGTCTCAAACTGAAATTGATCCTGCTGCTCCTAAAGTTTATGGAGCTACTGTACCTTTGCGCTTAGCTCACGGAGGGCGTAAAATATTGTACACCATGATGGAGACTTCAGAAACGCTACATGAAGGGTACGTGGGTAGAATCAATCTCTATGATGAGATTTGGGTTCCTACAAATCAAGGTAAAGAGTTATTCGAGAAAAATGGGGTAAGACCCTCTATCCATGTTATGCCGCTAGGAGTAGATACGGTTAGATATCATCCTAACGCCAGTCCTATGAAATTTGGGTTTGGGTTAAAGAAGTTTGTCTTTCTTAGCGTTTTCAAATGGGGATACAGAAAAGGGTATGATGTTCTGTTAAAGTCTTTCATGGAAGAATTTGGTGCAGATGACGATGTAAGTCTTCTCATTGTGTCTCGTACAGATGTAACGCATAAGCCTCAAGTTATTCTTGAGGATTTCAAGAGCATACGAAGCGGCATTCTTAAGAAAGACGAGGAGTTGCCTCATATTGCTCTTTATGATCAGCCGATTAAAGAGAAGGATATGCCCGGGGTTTATGCTGCATCAGATGCGTTTGTTCTAATCTCTAGAGGCGAAGGATTTGGGTTGCCATATTACGAGGCAGCATCTTCAGGGTTGCCGGTTATTGGTAGCAATTGTTCAGGACAAAAGGATATACTTAATGAAGAAAACTGTTATCTTGTTGATCCAGATACGTATTCAGAAGCTAGGATTAACGGCAACATGTCTAAGCTTGCCAAGCATTGCGGCTTCTATGAAGATCAGATTTTCCCGGATTTTGGGCGTACTGCTATTGAGAAAACGAAAGAACACATGCGTAGCATTTACGAAGATTACGATAGCGCTGACATCAAATCTGCAATATTGGGCAAGACGGTTCGGGAGAACTATACTTGGGACATTGCAATAGATAGAGTATATAACCGTTTAAATGAAATTTCAAGAGGAGGTAATCATGGACGTTAGTCTAGAATGTAATGTTTCACTAAGTAAAAAACTAAGATCGATTATTGGAGATAGTGAGGGCAGAGTTGTTCTCATTGTTGATTCTGTTCATAACGGAACGGGGCAGGGAACCTTGTTAATTTCAGGAGACAACTTGAACTCTAACGTTGTCCGTCAAGCCATTGATAAAGAAACCAGTATACAGTTTACTCCTTTCAATATCAAAGAAGAGATTCCTTCGGATACTCCTGTCTCTGCTATTTTTGCAACAGGTAATTTGACGCAACAAGGTCCAAGGACAGCCGTAGATCAAATTGCAGTAACAGCGGCTCCAGATAAAAATAAAATTTCGCATGCCATGAAGCGTTCAGAGGAAATTGCAACTCCAGATGCCTTTTCTGAAACCCAAGAGCCTGCCTATCAGCAATTTGTTTCCAATATTGAAGAACTTATGATGGCTATCAAGGCTGCGCAGGGTAAAGAGGCAGAGATTGATCCCATCACGATTGAAGACCCAAGGCAAAAAGCAATCGCTATAGAAATGAAAGAGCAAGCCGAAGCGATAGATATACCCGCTTATGTTGTTAATGACAGTTGTAGTTCTGTAACTCTAAATGACATTGACTTAAACCTAAACCTTAATATGCCGATCAATCTCTCAAATATTTCTGCTAAGAGACTTGAGACGAGTGGTGATTTAAAGGCAATGTTGCGGTCTAATGTAATTAAGTTCATTGCTCCAAATGATGTTGACCAGTACAGAGTGCTCGCAGAACAAGGAGTCCAGAAGCCCGGACTAGAAGTATACAGTACGAGGGGCGAAGCTGAAAATGCAATAGATGGAGACACCCATGTTCCTCAGGCGGCTCAAATTGACATTCCCGTTGATGATACGGGTCCAAGCGATCAGGAGCAGCTAGCGGGATTGATGAATTTGACTCCTATGAATGATACAGATGACGGAGGATCTAGGGTCTCATATCATGGTGAGGGAGGCTCTAGGTCTCAAAAGATTGTAGGAAATGATTCAGAAGCCAATTCTAAAGGCGTCAAAACAATCTCTCGCGCATAATAGGTAAAGGATTCAGCCACTTTTTTCTTGAAATAGAACGGAGACATGTACTCTAATCTATTTCAGGAGAAATAAATGGCTATCAAAGATTACCCTAACAGGATACAAAAGCAAACCGTTCCTGCTATTGACAGAGTAATGGCGATGAGAAAGCCTCAGCTTGTTCGAGGCTCTCAAGACATTACTGCATCTGGGCTGGATGTTGTCGTTAGCACAAATGACGATTGGCAAATCAACAGCATCAAGTTTACCTTCAGCGGGGCGGGTGCACGAAACTTTTCTGCTAAGATATTAGGCGGCAGACAAGTCGTAGCAGACCGTAATGACTCGCTATGGTTTCAACACGCTGATACGTTACCGCAAGAGATAACTCTTGACGCCGGGTTTTATACGGGGACGGAATTAGCCGCAGAATTGAAAACCCAAATGGATGCCAATGCTGCATTTACAGCATTGAGCGTTACATTCACGGTTGCTTATTCTGCCACGACAGGTCTTTTCACAATTACCCCAAGCGCAGGAAACATTCGGTATTGGAACGCCAATACAATGACAACTCCTCGTTACCAAGACAGCATCGCAGGACATCTTTTCGGATTAACCGCAGATGTTGCCTACGGAAGTCCGATTGCTAGCAATGAAACGGTTTTTGGTCTTAACCAAGAAGCGTGGATCATTGACGAAACCGCTAGCATTGTAACTGAGAGCTTTTTTGATGATCTGAAGATTTTAGACATTGATCAGGCTTTGCATTTGGAAACAAATACAGCAGCTATCACAGTTGATTATGAAGTCAATTATGAGGACATGGTATAACTCCTCAGTAATATGAAAATTTACAGACTTCAATCAAATTGCGGAACATATCAGAAACCTAAAGGTCATCTTGATACGCAGATGTATCCTGAATGCGAAGGTACTCTTGCGGATAGAGACATTGTAAAGAAGACCCGAGAAAAGCGCAACAAGCCAAAGAAAAAGAAGAAGGCTTCAGTAGATATAGAAGCTAAGAAGGGCAAGAAGAAACGTTCTGCTGATGAGACTCCTTATAACCCTTGGGCTGTTTGTCATACGACAGTAGATAAGGACGAAGACCCAGAGAAATATGAGCGCTGCGTAAAACACATAAAAGAAGACAATTTAGATCGTAAGAAAGAGAAGAAAGCCTGTACGAGTTGTTAAATTAAACGCCAAAAAGATTAAGGAGCTATTATGAAGGTGGTTATGTCTGGGGGTAAAAAGCAACTTGTCCTTTCGAGAAGTGAATGGGAGAAGATAGGCAAAGACAAAGGGTGGATTCCGAGGAAAAAACTTTACGCGGCTGAAACGCAACAGGCTCTTACTGAAGAAATTCAAAGGAAGCAACTTCAGTCTGCTCAAAATGTAGCGAGTTCTATTCGAGAATTGCAAAACGTTCAGTCAGAAAACCCTTTCATCAATGAAAGGTTTTTAGGCGACATTGATAACGCTCGGCATACATGCGATGCAGTTGCCGAAAGTATTCAAACGAATTTAGGTGACATTCCTCTTTGGCCAACAGACGGAGAAACAGAATGAAGATTATTAGAAAAGCAAACGATGTATGGAAAGAATCAGGATTACTAGATCGTCGTCTTCCATCTGAGCAAGAATACGGTTCTGGTTTGGATCAGGAAGCAATGAATTTGCTTTTCCAGTATGATATTACAAATAGTGATTTATGGAGATACGATTCTTCCGATTCTACTTTTCCTGATATTTACGAAGGCATTCAAGCCGCAAAGCAAGGGGATAACCATCGACTCCAAGAAGCTTTAGAAGCAAGGTTTGGGAAAAAGCGATGGTTTGATAAAAGATTGGTTTAAGGATGATTTATGTCAATTCAAACAAGAACAACGGCTTTACAGAACGAACTTGTCCGACTGTATTGCCATTTTAGTCGTGATGGAAGGCTTTGCGATCCAGCGGGGCAACCATTTGTTGAGATCCTCGACACAGACGGCGTAACGGTTTTAGATACTGTACCCGCTCAAGAAGAGAACTTGGGCGTATGGTATGCGGACTGGTACGTTCCTGCCAATTTGCCTCTTGGTCATTACTATGACCGATGGACATACCAATTCAGTTCTTCTTCTAACATCGAAGAACAGACAATGCTGTTCGATGTGTACAGTTTGGAATCGTACATCAATTTCCTGTCAAAGGGTAAAGCGACAGATGTTTCCGACAGGGCAAGCCAACTATTAATTGATTTGTCGAACGATTTCATATATGAGTCACAGCATATTCCTTTGTATTTTGAACAAGGGATGCGTATCCAGCAGGACAATCAGCAGAAGCGTACAAAAAGCTACTACTATTTTGTCATCGATAGCGAAGGGCAAGAAGCTTACGAGGGCGACAAGTACATGAACAACGGTCAAAGCTTTACTGTCTATGAATCGTTGCCATACTCAAATTACTCTAGTAGCTCGTCAAACCAATCTAGTAGCTCATCCAGTTTAGATTCTAGTTCGAGTAGCTCTGTCGATTCATCTAGCTCAGATAGTTCTAGTAGCGAACAGCGCTCCTCTTCTACGTCATCAGAGTCAGCCTTAGGGGAATCTTCTTCATCAGATACCACTAGTTCAAGTACTTCCGAAGAGCTAATTACAACGACTACGACTCCGTATAGTCATAAGATCGTGTTAACATGCGTTGGGACTGGAGATCCGACTGCTTATGGTACGCTTCTGTTGGCTGACGGCGATGGAGATCCGTCTATTACCTACACAGAGTATACTAAGAAAGAAAGTACGTTCTCTACTGTTTACAATTTTGCATATGAGAATTGGAATCAATTTCCAAGACCTGTAGTTAGAGTTAACAACCGAATTGTTGATGACGGATGGCATGCAGACTATATGGGCAAGCTGTATTTCGATTCCCTTATGGCACCTGAAGATAGTATTTCGGCAGCTTTCAACTTCTCCTATTTTAGTAAAGAAGAGATGCTTTCGTTCTTGCGTCTAGGACTTAAGATGATGAATGGTTTGCCGCCAGCAAGTGAGGCATTCAGTTCCTTAGAAGCCGCTCCTGCGATTTGGGACGCTGGGATTCTACTGTATGCCGCTGCAACCGCTATGAAACGTTTGATTTTCGGGTTGACTTGGCAGGAGAAGCGCATAATTTATGGTCGTCCAGAAGATGCTCAAAATGCAGCGTCTCTTTACCAAGATCTTTACAAATCATATCAAGAGACATGGGTGGAGTTCGGCAAGAACGTCAAAACCCGTAAACTTCCGGGCATCGCGCTATACGTCACGCCCGAATATACATTGCCGGGAGGGAGATCGCGGTGGTTTAGATATTTGTTTAAATCAGGGAGTTAATAAAGGAGTATCTAAACCATTTACAACTATCTGCTTTTCAACAATTCACAATAACTTTTTTCATCTACTTTGTAAAGCATTGTTTTATGAGTATAAGAGATTATTGTTTTCATTAATAACTTAGTGTTATAGACGTTAAATGAGACTCTGTTTCTAGAGTTTATTTTGCTTTTTAGTAAAAATTTAGACTCAAGGGTTTTCAAAAGTTTATCCATGTTTTTCCCATTAAAAGAATCCGTACACAGGTAGCAGTTTGGTTGAATGTTTGCATACGTTTTTATCCCATTTCGATAGTGCCAATCTGTAAGCCCATCATCCATAAACCAAACGGCTAAGACTTGTTCATTCATCCATCCTTCGATTTCTTCAGGAACAACTTTAATTCGTTTGCCATCAATTTCTTTGTACCATAATTTCTCCATTTCCTGAATCCAAGAATGTACAGTAGTTCTGAACGAATGGGTTTTGATTAAAGATCCTGAACGTTTATCTATTGATTCATAATAAGCCCAAGATTTGTCAGTTGTTAGGTTGGGGAAGAAAGATGCTTTCCATTGTAAATATTCTAATTGGGCTGGGGAATGTTTTTCTGAAAAGTAACCATTTTTTGTAATATGCCCATCTCCTAGCATAGAACCGATGATGATATTTTTCGCTTCTTGAGGGAGAGGTTGTTCGTTATTTAGGCGTTTTTGGAAGGTAGCGCCTTTACGCTTAATGGCATAGAAGTTTCTTAGTTGGGTGATATATTCTCTTGGGGTGTTGGATTTCAAGGCTATTTCATTTAGGGATAGTCCATTGTCATACATTGTTTCGAAGTCTTCTTTGGATAGGGTTATTCTACCTTTAAGTAGTGCATTATAGAAGTAGATTAAGTGTTTAGAGGTTATTTTGCATACTTCTAGGGTAGTTTTACCTTGAGATAGTAGTTGTTTATATTCATCGAGTGATATGAAGTTATGTTTTCTATGGGAAGCCACTTTCAGATTATTTTCTGAAGGCGTTTGGGTGAAAGATTTTGCTCCTTCTAGGATTTGCGTTCTACCTGCTTCGCTTTTTGTTTTTGCTATTTTCTTTTTAGTTTCCTTTGTTATAGTTTTATGCATAATTCTCCTTGAATTTATATTATGGAAGTTCCATTGTTTATATTATACAATAATCGTAGAGGATGTAAGTGAAACCTTTAAAAATAAGTTACCCAAGGAAGACGGGAAACTGCGAAGAAGTAATATAGAATGAAAATTTATAGGAAAGC
>Ga0114996_10001078_pt1 | contig 37172 bp, 46 predicted proteins | sample ArcticOcean_MG_C_4_FD_87039 | JGI IMG/M metagenome (GOLD analysis project Ga0114996, IMG submission 87039) | Marine microbial communities from western Arctic Ocean - ArcticOcean_MG_CB4_134 | ecosystem: Environmental > Aquatic > Marine > Oceanic | place: Arctic Ocean: Canada Basin | collected... | reverse complement strand
CTACAATGGCATCTGGTGTCCAGCACGATGATAGTGGTGTACTAGATACTACATTAGCAACAGGTATCCAACATGATGATAGTGGTGTACAAGATACTACAATGGCATCAGGGGTAGAATATGATCCAGATGGTAGCATGACTGATCCAGATAGATTTACTGGTACGCAGGGCACGGGTGGCGTAAGCCAACAAGGTGTTCGTACTGATAGGCCACTTCCAGATGAAGTGGGTGGTGGACGAATAGATGACGTAGCGCCTAGGGTAAGTGGTGAGCAAGAATTTGTTCCACCTGGAGGCGTTGATGCAGACGGTAACTGGGTTATTGATGCTAGTGCAGGCGATGAGCAAGAATATGTACCACCTGGTGGTTATGGTGCAGATGGTAAATGGCATTGGGATCAAGAACCTACTCTTGACACAGGTGTATTACCAGGTAAAGATGGTGAGCGGATACCAACAGCACCACCTACATCCGCAATTGCAACTGCAATTGCAAGAGATACAGGGGACGCGGGCCAAGATGATACAGAAGATGAAAGAGGTTTAGGTCGTCAGATGAGCCCAGCTGCTATCCAAGGCGCGATAAATGATAACGCTAAAGCCGTTAGGTCTGCTGAGCGAGCTGCAAGCACACCTATTGATGTGTTAGGATCAGAGCAAGGATTAGCACAAGCACAAGCCGTACAACCCGAAACTAAACCGGATGAATTAGAAATTATTAAAAAGAATGCTGGTATTGCTACTGGGCGTGGAGATACAGTTGAACAACCAGGTCATAGAGAAAATTGGACAAATTGGCAAAAAGCGGCTGACGATGCTGGTAAAGATATTAATGACTGGCAAAAAGATGCAGATAAATTTAATAATTCGCCTTGGGAACACGTAGATTTTAATAAAACTAATGGTGTATCTCTTCCTGTATTAAAAGATGTGACTAATCCTATTAAAATGCATGAATTTAAGCGATATCAACAACAATATGTTAGTAATTTGAGTAGTGCAGATAAAAAGAAAATGGAAGAAATTCCTCAAAGTTGGTGGGAAAAGAATGGTGATACAGCCACAGCAGTTGGACTAGGCACCGCATTGCTTATTGCAGGTGTAACGCTAGCTCCTGCTACACTAGCGATGTTAGGCCTAGGAGCTACTGCCGCCACACTCATGAACAAGTAGTTCAAAAAAACATCAAAAACTCCCCACTTTTTCCTTGACAAACTAAATACAATATCGTATAATATATATTAATGTGTATTGTATGATCAGGCACATTTTAGGCAAATAACAGACAAGAGGCATATTATTATGGCATCATTAGCAGACATACGTGCGCGGCTACAGGCACAAGACAATAAAAGTAGCGGTTCTAAATTTAGTGGCGATAACGCCATTTACCCATTCTGGAATATTCCAGAGCAATCCACAGCAGTATTACGATTTCTACCCGACTTAAACGAGAGCAATCCGTTCTTTTGGGCAGAAAGACTTATGATCAGGCTTCCTTTTAAAGGTATTAAAGGAGAAAATGATTCTAAGAGCTGCTTTGTACAGGTTCCCTGTATGGAAATGTTTGGAGAAACTTGCCCAGTATTGACCGAGGTTCGCACTTGGTTCAAAGACTCATCCCTTGAGGATATGGGTCGGAAATATTGGAAAAAGCGTTCTTACGTTTTCCAAGGATTTGTTTTGGATAGTCCTCTCGCAGAAGACACAGTTCCAGAAAATCCCATTCGCCGATTTATTATCGGTCCACAAATTTTCCAAATCTTAAAAGCGGCTTTGATGGATCCTGAATTAGAGGAACTTCCAGTTGACTATATGCAGGGTTTGGATTTCCGTTTGACAAAGACAACAAAAGGCGGCTATTCTGATTACTCAACATCATCCTGGTCACGACGTGAACGAGCGTTAGACAAAGATGAGATGGGTGCTATTACTGAACACGGACTTTGGAGTTTGAGTGACTTCCTTCCAAAGAAACCTGAAGAGACAGCAATAAATGTCATTAAAGACATGTTTGAAGCATCTGTTGATGGCGGTCAGTATGATCCTGATCTTTATGGTCAGTATTTCCGTCCATCTGGTTTTGCAAAACCGGATAATGGAACAAGAACTTCCGCCGCCCCAGTAGCATCCACTGCCGCAACTGAGGAAAAGGAAGAAAAACAAGAAGCGAGTGTCTCCGAAACTCCAAAGAGTAGTGGCGGTTCTAAAGCAGAGGATATTTTAGCCACTATCCGCTCAAGACAGAATCAGTAAAATAAGTTAAATACAAGGGGCAGACAATTGTTTGCCCCTTTATTTTATTATGATAATTAAGTCACTTAAACAATATAAAAAAATTCCAAGTGTTGAAAGAATCTTACATGCGTTTAATATACCTTGGTTAAGGTTACAAACAACAGAAGTACCAGTAACAGAAATTTATAAAGAATATACAAGTTTAGATATTAAACCTGTATATCATCGACCTGATGATGTAATAGCCGGCGCGAAACATAATATGTGGAAGAGTTTAACCTTATATGGTGTTGACAGTCATATTACAGAAGATGTCGACGGAGAACATACTTGGACAGATGTTGCAGATCAGTGTCCTATTACAGTTAAATGGATTAAAGATAATTTTATAATTAATAGTAATACTCGTAGAATTAGATTTATGTGGATAGGCCATGGTGGTTGGATATTGCCTCATAAAGATAGAGATGATACTGGTTTACGAGAGATAAATGTCGCAATAAAACAACCTACAGGCTGTATATTTAAATTTACAGAGCGTGGTGTTGTTCCATTTAAAGATGGTCGTTCATATCTTATTGATACTAGTAATGAACATATGGTCTTTAATAATTCAAATGAACCAAGATTACATATAATATTGCATACTGATATGTCAGATGAAATGATTCAAGACAGTTATACTGACACATATTTTGATGAGAACTATAATAATACTATTAGAAAAGCAATTATAATACATGATTGTGATAATGATAGTTTGCTTAAATTTACTCAAACTAAATTATTTTTTGATGCTAAAAACGCAGGCATAGGTTTTTTTGATGATTGTGTAACTGTTAAGAGTCTTGCAGAGGCATATGATATTGCAACTAATAATGATACAATATTATATACAGGAGATTTTTTAACCACTACATATCGGTCTAAACATCTATACGCAGAAAATGTTCATATAGCAGATCAATGTGCTAATACGGAAGGCCATGAAGAATGTGTTATTAAATTTGATCAAGATAAACCTATTAATTTTAAAAAGAGATATTATACACATCCATCAAAGCAATGCTATATTATAGAAAATATGTTAAGAACTATAATTCATAGTGAGAAATATATATATTTGTCAAATACAGATCTTTGGAATTCTATTACTCCTATATTTTTTCAACGAATGCCTGGTCCTGGAGTTGTAAAAGATTACTCACACACTTTTCCAGATATGAAGCATTTTTATGGGTTAGCGAGCGGATTTAAAACTGTTAATCATGTACTAAAAAATAATTATGATTCTGTTACTGTATATGATAAAAATAAAAAACAGTTAGAATTTGCAAAAATGTTACATAGTTATGAGGTTCTTCCAAAAGAATTGGACTATATAGAAAATTCTATAGGAACACATGATCCTTCATTGTATGTTAGAAATAATTGGAGTAAATGGCATAATATGGATGTAAAGTTTGAATTAATAGATTTATTAGACGAAGAAACTATACGATTCAAGCCACAATCTATAGTTTGGTGTAGCAATATATTTCATTATGAACCAACATTATTTTTATATGGTTATGATTATATGAAGGATAAATTAAAAGAATTGACAGAAGTCAATTTAAATTGTATAATGATAACTGGAGACCCTACGGGGAATGTAACGGATCCCACCACTAGAGCTAGTCGTGCGGGGACTATAATTGAAGCAACAGGAAAATAACATGGTAAAACCATTTGATGTAAGTAAATTTAGACGAGATATTACAAAATCTATAGACGGATTGTCTGTGGGTTTTAATGATCCAACGGATTGGATCTCATTAGGCAATTATTGCCTCAATTATCTTGTAAGTGGAGACTTTTATAAAGGAGTTCCACTTGGCAGAGTGACAGTGCTCGCCGGAGAATCAGGTTCAGGAAAGTCGTATATTGCGGCAGGTAATATTGTTAAAGCCGCACAAGAACAAGATATTTTTGTAGTATTAATAGATAGTGAAAATGCTCTTGATAAAGAGTGGTTAGAACGAATTGGCGTTAGTACTGACGAAGATAAAATAATGCGATTAAGTATGAGCATGATTGATGATGTTGCTAAAACTATTAGTACATTTATGAAAGATTATAAATTAATGCCTGAGGAAGAACGCCCTAAGATATTATTTGTTATTGATTCACTTGGTATGTTGCTAACTCAAACTGATGTAGATCAGTTTGATAGAGGTGATATGAAAGGTGATTTAGGTCGTAAACCTAAAGCATTAACAGCATTGGTTCGTAATTGTGTTAATATGTTTGGTGGATATAATGTTGGTTTAGTGGCAACTAATCACACTTATGCATCACAGGATATGTTTAACCCGGATGATAAAATTAGTGGTGGACAAGGGTTCATATATGCATCTTCGATAGTAATTGCTATGAGACTTTTAAAGTTAAAAGAAGATTCTGAAGGAACTAAAACATCACAAGTACACGGTATACGGGCCGCTTGTAAGGTAATGAAAACTCGTTATGCAAAACCATTTGAGGGAGTTCATGTTAAAATTCCTTATGAACAAGGCATGGATCCATATAGTGGATTACTTGAGATGTTTGAAGCACAGGACTGGGTTGCGAAGCAAGGCAATAGGTTAAAATATACTTGTAAAGATGGTACAGAAATTTTAGAGTTTAGGAAAGGTTGGGTCGGAGAGAAGTTAGATATTGTAATGGAAGACCTTGTTGCTCGCAATTTCAACGTATCAGTACCAGTGATAGAAACGGCTGATTGATATAAATAACTCTAAAAATGAGGATTATTTGTGGAAGATACTGTTCTAGTAGATATATGGGACATACTTAAAGCATATATACCAAAAAAAGAATTATCATCAGCCGCGGGACAAATTGTCAATTATTTAGATGAGGACACTACTGCTCATACATTGAGTGAGTTAGCAGATAACTGTCCAGCAATTGCTCAAGCATTAGAAGACTTAAATAATGTTGAAGAAGAATTTGATGACGAAGACGACTGGTGATATATGACATGGTATAATAAAGTAGTTCAAGATTTGGGTAATATTCCTGATGCACTTGATTATTATGACGGTGAATTAGTAGACGCTAAAAAAGACGTCAAAATAAAAGGAATATTAGAGAAAAATTCGTCTGAATTACCTGGCATAGTAGAGCACAGGTTTAACCAGTTACAAGAAATAGAAGCAATATTACAGTTTCTAAACATTCAATTAAGAAAATTAAGACGCAAGCATTTTAAGAATTATTTAGAAAACTATCAACGAGCATTGACTGCTCGTGATGTTGAAAAGTATGTCGATGGAGAAGACGAGGTAATAGACCTCGAAACAATTATAAATGAAGTCGCACTTGTGCGAAATAAATGGTTAGGAGTTATTAAGGGATTAGATGTTAAGCAGTTTCAGGTAAGTAATATAATAAGACTGAGAACCTCAGGAATGGAGGATGTTACCGTATAATGGATGATCAAATACGACGAGCATATTATGGCGATCCAGATTCCTTAAGAGACTCTGCTAATAAATTTTTTACAGTTGTATCACAAGATTTATTTACAAATATGTTACATGTCTGTGATTTTGGATGTGGTGATGGTTTTAATACGCAATGGTGGTGTGATCAAGCACCATTCAATAAAGATGATATATATGTCAATCATACAAAAGTTTCAGGCATAGATTTAATAGATTCAAAAACAGACAAGTTTGATAGAGTTGCTGGCGATATATTATCAATGCCTTATAAAGATGATGAGTTTAATTTAGGTTGGTGTCATTATACTTTACAGCAATTAAAAGATCCTGTCTTGGGATTAATAGAAATGAGAAGAGTAATGACTGATTATTCATTGCTATTTCTATCAGTTCCTCAATCTTTAGATAAAGAATACGATAGATTAAAAACTAAATTTAGTCAGTTTGATAGAGTTTTTTATACATTGCCTATATTAATAACACATTTAGCAATGGCTGGATGGGATTGTAGGGGTGGATATTTTTTAAAAGAATATAATAATCGAGATATTTGTGCAGTAGTAAAACCAATGCGAGACTGGAAAGAACCAAATGATGCATATGAGTTAAATATGTATGACTTAATGGATAGAAAAGTATTGCCGGAAAGTACAGATGATATGATTAAAGCAAAAGGCTATTTTGATGAAACAGCGTTGATGTTAAAATGGATGAATGGTATGTTGACAGATTACAATACAAGGGTATAGATATGGGTTTTCCAATAGTTAATACAGAAAATGTAACAGTAAAGCAATGTAAGCATGGTGATTTTGCTTATCTAAAGAGTGATACAATAATTGGTAAAAGTTTAGATACTTATGGTGAGTATGCTGAAGCAGAACTTGCGTTAGCGTCTCAGATATTGCGACCAGGTTTTAAAGTAATTGATGTAGGTGCTAATATTGGATTACATTCTGTATTTTATAGTAAGATAGTGGGAGATGAAGGTGAAGTTTATGCGTTTGAGCCAAGCCACTTAAATTATTTTTTCTTTGTAACTAATTTAACTATTAATAATGCTTTTAATGTACAACATTTTAAAGCAGCTATTGGAACAGAAAAACCATTATACTTACCCATTAATAAATTAGATGATGAAATGAATCATGGTGCATTAAAAACATCAACAAAAGATGGTGGTGATGATTTTGAGCAATGTGCTGTATTTCAGTTAGATGATATTGGACTTGATTATTGCAACCTTGTAAAGGTAGACGTCGAGGGTAACGAAATAGATGTATTACAAACTGGTGAGAAATTATTTTCTCAACAGCGTCCTTTTATTATGTGTGAAGCACAAGAAAATACAAAGGAATTGTTTCAGTTCGTTAAAGATATTGGATATGACGCATATTGGGTTCCTGTTAATAATTTTAATCCTGATAACTTTTTTGAAAGTAAAGAATGTATATTTGATGATCCAATTAGCCAAATAATTAATATTTTTGCGTATCCAAAAGAAATAGATATTACCATAGATAATCTAAAGAAGGTTAAAGGCGTCAATGATAAGTGGAAAACTCTTAAAAAAACTACGAAAAAGAAGGCTAAGAAAAAGGCTAAGAAAAAGACTACAAAGAAATAGCAATTAGTTCGTTTTCAACACCTATGTTAGGTAGTGGTTTTTTATCAGTAAAATTATAATAATTTTTCATTGTAAATCCATGGTCCTCAAAATACTCGTATAAGTTTAATCCTAAACATTCATTTACAAAATCACCACCAGCAGTAAAAATTATACCGCCCTTTAGCACAACATTACGCATTGCGTATTCTATAGAGAACATTCTTAATTCTGGGGTCCATCTAAAATCCCCTGCATCAACATTGCAAAATCCCACATTCATATCATTTAAATCATATATGTCTTTTTCAATAATGTTTGGATGGTTAAGAGGATTCCATAGATCTACTCCAATACAACGATTGCCATATTGTCTATATAATATATCAAAACTAATGCCAAAATTAGTGCCCATTTGCATAAAACGCCCGTTTGCAGGTTTTAGCATACCATGTAAAACATGTTCAAACATAAAACAAGATTTAGACATATAACCGTGATTGTGCCCATCTACACCAACATCCTTGAACCAAAAATCAAAGCATTCTTGAGATTTCTGCGTGATTTGGGATTCAGTGAGATTCATATGAATATTTATGAATACCCCAAATACCCTATAAAATATTGGGTTATTGCCCTAGATACCCTATAAAGTATCGGGTTAATGCTCAGAAAACCAGCAATTTCAGCAATTTTCCACCAGAAATATCAGAAATTTGTCGTTCTTCAATTAAATCAAGCACTTAGCGTCATAAAAAGAGTGACAGATCTGCTCGATATGTTAGACTTATATAGTAAGTTAAGAAACAGAGAGTTACCCAAGTGTTAGATCAAGGCTGTTTTAAAGTTTTTTACCGCGAACCCGAGTTAGGCGGAAGTCGCATATTCATCTCAGCATCCACCGCTACCCTTATGGACGCGGTTGCAGAGTTTAACCTGCTCAAGGGCGGGTTTGATACGCCCCTTACTGTTGAACGGTATGGGATCGAAGGCAAATTGACGCATCGTTGGAATATGGATGGCCGTTATAGCGTCCCAAGATGTGTAGTTGAAACCAACCATCACTCACGGAGATAAAGATGGCTTATATACGAACAGACGAAGTAAAGGAAATCCGGAATACTCTTAAAGAGGAATTCGGACCCGATTTGAAATTTGGAGTTAAAAAGGAATCCGGTGGCATAGCAGTAAGAGTCACCATTAAGAAAGGCAACGTGGACTTTTACGATATCACCCGCGACTTGTCAGGAGGCGATAATCACGGCTATGCTCAGATCAATCAGTACCACCTGGGCAACTACGGTGATCACCGTCCCTTGTTTGAAGACATTATTAATGTCATTAAGAAGGCCCCTGGTAAAGCGGAAAATGGCCGGGAATGGTTTGATAAAAGTGATTCGATGGTGGATTATTTCCACACCGCTTTTTACTTCAACCTCGAAGTAGGGAATTTTAATAAACCCTACGAATTAGTTTAACCAACGACATGCAGGAGCGAATTATGTCACAGCAATATGTTTCAGTAACGAAGGGATACCATGCGGATGCACCCGGTGGGGTAGTTGAAGATACAGTATTCCCATTGGTCCGTGGTTATAAAGTGGGCAAAAAAGGTGGTTACATCACAGTTGATGGAACTGGCAACTCTGCTTATCCTCAGAGGAACATCCGTGTTAAGGTAGATTCCCCACTACATTATGAACGTGTGGGTGAGTCAGTAGCAGAAGAAGCGGCCGCCAAGATGATTGGCAACACTGTTGAAGCGGGCGAGACCGATACTGAGGTTATGTCTCGCATTGCAGAACGATTTGAGATTTTGGGCAGTATGACCCAAGCAACAATTGATGGTGATGTCCGAGCAATGATCGTAACAGGCCCTCCAGGGGTTGGTAAGTCCTACATTGTGGAAACCACTCTTGAGAAGGCTGTATTGTTTGACAAGATTGCTGGTAAGAAGATACGTTATGACGTAGTCAAAGGCGCGATGACTGCCCTTGGACTTTACGCCAAACTGTATGAGTACAGCGATGCCAACAACGTGCTAGTGTTTGATGACTGCGACACTGTGTTGTTTGATGACTTGTCACTTAATATACTTAAAGCGGCATTGGACTCAGGCAAGCGGCGTCGAATTCATTGGAATGCTGATAGTTCCAAATTGCGAGCAGAAGGGATTCCAAATATGTTCGAGTTTAATGGCTCGGCGATCTTTATCACGAACGTGAAGTTTGAAAACGTCCGGAGCAAAAAGATTAAAGATCACTTGGACGCACTTCAGTCACGTTGCCATTACTTGGACTTGACGCTCGATACAATGCGCGACAAAATACTCCGTATTAAGGACATTGCTAAGAATGGCGAACTGTTTGTAGGATACGGATTTAAACCTTCCGATGAAGATGAGATTTTGGAGTACATGGAAGAAAACAAGGATAGGCTTCGGGAAATGAGCCTACGTATGGCACTGAAGATTGGTGACCTACGTAAAATGTCGAAAGACAACTGGAAGCGTCTAGCGGAGACAACGGTAATGACCCGCGTCAGCAAGCAGGCGTCTGCTAACTAAAATAATAACAATTTCCTAAAAAGGATACTTTAGTTCCGCTCCAACTATAAGTATCTATAAGCTTGGGGAGGCCCACACAGGCCTCCCTTTTTATTGATATGAAATATAATTGCTGGCAAGTTTCTATAAAAGATGATAGTATTCACGTGCGGGTACCTGAGTTCGATTTAGAACAATGGGGTACTGCGTATGTCCAAAAAATATCACAGCAGTTTTATGATCATGTTAAAGAAGCGGCCCAAAATGTTTATTATGATTCAGCAGAAGATTCATGGATTTTTAATTTAAGTGAACCTAATTTGTTATTTCTTGCTAATTATTTGCGTAATAATGATATGGAAGAAGATGTCATCTTTGATGAAGATGTTTGTTATTATTTAGATGAAATAGAAAAAGTACAATCAGAAATTCACAATCATCTTATTCAGTTAGATTTCGTCAATGGCAAACCTATTATGAAAAACGCTAGTGACGAATTAATAGAATATCTTAAACAAAATAAAGTTGACAATGTGTGGCAATTAATAGATAAGTCTATTGAATTGTGTTATGGATTAAGTAATAACGTTTTAGGTTTATTGGACAATTCAGTAGAGCACACAATGCTCAATAATCAATATGTAACGTTGTTTACTGGTAGTAAAAATGAGCGTTCTAAACTTGAGCAGATTATACAATACGCCTTAGAGTATAAGAGAACACCTATAGTATTCTATAAGCCAGACAATAATGAAGATCCTAATTTAGGACACTACAGTGAATTAGTAACTAAAGTAGTTAATAAATTAGTAAATAAAAATAAAATTGGTGTAGTATTACTACCACCAAGTCATAAGATGAAGTCCAATTGTGATGTGTATTATAGTTATTCAATACAAACATTGATACAAAGTAATATAGAGCCACAAATGATATTTTTTACACGAATGGTAAACGAGAATAGTTTTAACATTTTAATTGACCAAATACCCAAAGTATGTTATTATAGTAATATAAAATCAAAGGAAGGAATGGTTGGGCCTGGTCAAAATTATTATGCCAAAGTGTAAGTTATATTTAAAAGACGAAGTAAATTGTAAATTTGAGGGATTAGACTTAACGGATAGACGAAAGTTATCTAATAAGTTTAAATTCGATATTCCTCATGCGCGATTTATGCCAGCAGTTCGTTTAGGACGCTGGGATGGCAAAATAAGTTTCTTCCAATTAGGGGGTAGCACATTTATTAATCTCTTGCCAGACATATTAGATGACATTTCTAATTATAAAATTGATCTGATAGATTATCGTAAGCCAGTTGATTTAGTATTTGAGCCAGTAACTGAAGTTAGTTATAGTGAATATAAATGGCCTAAAAAACATACGCACGAAGGGCAACCTATTATACTGCGCGATTACCAAGTAGAGGTTATCAATAACTTTCTACAATCCCCGCAGTCCATACAAGAAGTTGCTACTGGTGCTGGTAAGACACTTGTTACGGCAATATTGAGTCATAAGTGTGAGCCGTATGGCAGGACAATAGTTATAGTACCCAACAAGAGTTTAGTTACTCAAACGGAGGAAGACTATGCCAACTTGGGTTTGGACGTAGGTGTATTTTACGGGGATAGAAAAGAGTTTGGTTGCACTCATACTATTTGTACTTGGCAATCCCTAAACATATTGATGAAGCGCACTCGCAATGCTCAAGCAGATATAACGTTTCAAGACTTTATAGAGGACGTTTGCTGTGTGATAGTGGATGAAGTACATCAGAGTAAAGCAGACGTGCTCAAGCAGTTATTGACCCAGCAATTGGCTCATGTGCCTATGCGTTGGGGATTAACTGGAACCATACCCAAGGAGCAATTCGAATGGATGTCACTGCGTGTTAGCATAGGGGAAGTAGTCAATAGGGTAGCCGCTGTCGATTTGCAGGAGAAGGGCGTTCTGGCAAACTGTCACGTGAATATCGTGCAGTTACAGGACTACGGTGAGTATAATAACTATCAAAGTGAATTAAAGTATTTGCTCACTAACGAGGATAGAGTATCATATATAGGTGAGTTTTTAAATGATGTTAAAGAAAGTGGTAATACACTTATACTCGTAGATAGAATTAGTGCTGGCAAAGCAATACAATTAAAATTAAAGGATAGTGTATTCATCAGTGGTGCTACAAAAGCGGATGAGCGCAAAGAGCATTATGATGAAGTACGTACAGCAGAAGCAAAAATTATTATAGCAACGTATGGCGTTGCGTCAGTAGGGATTAACATCCCGCGCATATTTAATCTTGTGTTAATAGAACCAGGTAAAAGTTTTGTGCGGGTAATACAGAGCATCGGGCGTGGCGTCCGTAAAGCAGATGACAAGGACTTTGTACAAATATGGGATATAACGAGTACTTGTAAGTTTGCGAAACGTCACTTAACAAAAAGGAAGAGTTTTTATAGGGAGGCAGAATATCCGTTTACAGTAGATAAAATTAACTGGCAGTAGTGCTAAATATTGGCATGAGTACACAAGTGAGTGATCTTTACAAAAAGCACCATGAAGTGTCCGACAACATCAAATCTATACAAGAATCTATTAAGGACCTTGCGAAGGAGTTAGATAAAGCCAAAGCTGAGAACAAGGGATTACAGTCTGAAATTATTTTATTAGTGAAGCAAATTGCGTCATTAGAAAAAATAGTTGATACTTTAAATCTTGCTCAAAAGTTACGAGATCAAAAAGACGCAGATGATGCGAAAGCAGATCCTCCGGCAGATGTTAAAAGTGGTCCAGCAGTATCAGTACCACCACCAATGCCATATGCTACGCCTAAACCAGTGCCTGCAGGCACTAGTTATGCAACTGGTACAGTTGCACCAGGTATAGCACCAAGAGCAAGTACTACCGCCAGAGGACATGGTGATGCTAACACACCACCATCTATTCCTAAAACTTCTGTAACAAGGGAACCTTATTGGATTAATGATCCTGGTAAGGGTATTATTAAGAATCCAAAATATATTAATCCTAGCGATGCAACACAAAAAGGGAAAGATGTTATGGCTAAACCTAAAGATCTTAAAGAAGATAAAGGGACAGGAGAACAAATTCCACCTTTTTAATCAATTAAATAAGGAAATCAATGAGAATACATACGTTAGAAGATAAAGCATTTGCTATGAATGAAATGCCAGAAAAAGTAGATGATGTTCGTTTTTGTATATTAGATAATAGTAATCCACAGGACCCAGATTACTTTTTTATTCCCTTAATATTTTTAGAGAGTTTTAATGCGCCAGCATTAGTAATTCAATTAGGGAAAGATAAAATAATGATGCCAGTTGATTGGCATATTGTAGTGGGTAGTCCTGAAGTGGGAGACTTAGAAGTATTGCCCTTAACAAGTGTGAATGATAGAGGTTTTGAAGCATTTTTATATAATTGTCTAAGTGGATATATGCATGAGTATAGAGAAATAGACATTGTAGATATCTATACAGAAGTTAAATGGTATTTTCCAAAACTTAAAACAGGACAATTATTAGCAATACCATTAAACGATGACGATAAACCCCAATGTGCATATTTTGTGAGTGAAATTAATAAACAATCAGAGGTAATAGATGTTAACCAAGTAATGTAATGAAGAAAGCATTAATAGTAGGCAACGGCGAAAGTCGTAAACGAATTGGTTTAAATTTATTCAAACGTGACGAATGGGAGATATATGGTTGTAATGGACTATATAGGGATTTTAATCCGGATCATTTAATTATAATTGATGAAGAAATGCGGACTGAGTTTGAGTATAATACAAGAACCGCGGGCCGTCGTATAATGGTAGGCAAGGCCGATATTGGTGGAGGGTACGCCCGGGCCAAGAGTGCCAATTTGCCAGAACGTAGATCTACAATATACGGCAAAATAGAAAATGTCCATTTTGTAGAGGATATGCCTGAATATGAACCAATGATGAGCGCAGGATGTATGGCATTACAAATAGCAATGCGGGATTATTGTGAAATAGATTTAATAGGGTTTGATTTAGGTTCAAAAGATGGATTAATTAATAACATATATAAAAATTCACCTAGTTATATGTCAGAAACAAAACTAGTAGGAGGATATGTCGTAGATGCTTTTAATTTAAAAGCGATTTGTAATCGGTTTAACGAAAAATATCCTATAGGTTTGATTAGACGAATTGCTGATGATATTCCGTTTGAACTTGACAAATATATGAAACATGTTAAAATAGAAGAGTATGTATCAGAAGTATTTACAAATAACTTTCAGACCCACATAAGAGAAAGAAATGCCACGTAAACAACCAATATTATCTCTTAAAGAGATCTTTAATGCATTAGATAAAAAAGATTATTGGTTCTATGGTCGGATTGGGAAAGAAAAGCAAAAAGCATTTAGTTCTTATTTGCAGTTAAAATATAATGCGAGTGCTACGGGTAATAACGACTTGCAAGAGTATATGATACGTTCTACAAATGAAGAACTTAATAAAGATTTCTGGGAAATTAGTAAACATCCAAAGTTAGTATGGATGATTTTATGTGCTATTAATCCCAAGATTGGCAGTTTTAATCGCAAGTATCTGCCAATGAAAAAAAATGTAAAAGATAATAAAAAGACAAAGTTTCTAAGGGAATTATATCCAACTTGGAAATTAAATGACATCGAAGCATATGCTGAGATGTGTGATAAGAAAGAACTCAAACAATTAGCAATAGAACATGGATATGATGATAAGTCAATCAGAGAAAGATTATGAGTGCCAATTTTGTAAAAGGAGTTTTACAAGAGAGAAAACACTAGCGGCGCACGTATGTGAGCCCAAGCGTAGGCATCAACAACAGGATGCAAAGCATGTACAAATTGCGTACATTGCTTACAAGAGGTTCTATGAGTTAACACAAGGCAGTTCAAATTTCAAAACATATGAGCATTTTTCACAAAGTCAATATTATAATGCTTTTGTAAAATTTGGCAATCACATTATTAATATTAACGTAATAAATCCAGATTACTTTATAGATTATGTTATTAAAAGTAATACAAAGTTGGACCACTGGTGTAAAGATGCTGTATATGATGAGTATCTATTGCCATACATTAAAACTGAAAACGTTCGTGATGCATTAGAGCGCAGTATTATAACTATGGAAAAATGGGCAACTGAGAACAATGCCCGATTCAATCATTTTTTTAAGTTTGTAAGTTTCAATAAAGCAGTAGCATTGATTAGAAATGGAAAAATAAGTCCATGGACAATTTATAATAGCAAAACAGGCATGGAGATGTTAGAGAAAATGACTGATGAGCAGTTAGGTCTAATTAATGATTTTATAGACCCAATATATTGGAGTAGACGTTTTGAAGCGTTTATGGCTGATGTAGAATGGGTTAAACATATTTTAAGTGACGCAAACATGTAAAGGAGATGTTTAATGACTGATGAAAATGTATACAACCTTGATTTGGAAAAGTTAAAAATTCGGCATAAAAAGTTGGATAAAATGATATGGAAAATCGAAGAGAAAGAACAAGACATTGGTGAAGTACATATGAAAGTAGTGGAACTGAAAAAAGAAAAGTTGTGGCTTAAAGATAAAATAATGTTTATGGAGCAAAAATTTGGATGATGCAGTAGCCTATGACACTTATCCACATCACCGTAAATGGTATAATAAATTATGGTTAAGTGAAAGGTTAGATTATAGATGTGGCCCGGCTGGTGTAAATGTATTACTTAATGAAGAATATATTGTACGCCCTGTTATGAATTTAGAAGGTATGGGTGTAGGTGCTGAAACTGTAGAGATGGATCCACATGAATGGATCACCATCCCGCCGGGCCATTTTTGGTGTGAAAAGTTTGAAGGGAGACATTTCTCATATGATTTTGAATGGGAAGAGGACTGGGAAGGACCATTAAGAACTCCGCGATATACAAAAGGTTGGCGACAATTAAATTGTTGGGAAGGATACCGGGAAACTGGAGAAGAAAAGTTGTGGAGATGGAGTAAATGGGTTAAGATGAATAGATTTGTTGAACTTCCAGACTGGTTTGATGAATTAAAAGATGTAGGTAAAATAAATGTAGAGTGTATTGATGATAATATTATAGAAGTACACTTGCGATCCAATCCAGACCCAATAGATAAGCATAAAGAATTGATAGTGTGGTGGGAAGATTCAAGTTATTATAAAAAAACATATTTTAATCATGGATACGAATATATAGAAGCATTTGATGATGCTGGTGGAAATTTACCAACACCACGTTTAGGATTTTTAGCATTGCCAATTATACCAAGAACGAGAAATCAAAATGAGCCTTAAGTTTGATATTGATATAGATTTTGCAGATAGAACTGCTGTGCTGGAAAAAGTAAAGCATCATACTCCTGCAACTATTATTAGGGTAAATGAATTAATTAAACATAATACTGGTGTATATTTTACAGATATACCGATAGATCCAGTAAAAGGTATTTGTTCGCTTGATCATAAAGACGCGGAAGAACGCGGATATTTTAAATTAGATTTGCTTAATGTAAATGTGTATAGCCAAGTTAAAAGTGAAGAACATTTAATTGATTTAATGTTTACAGAACCACCTTGGGAAAGATTAGCAGAAAAAGAATATTGTGAGCAGGTAATACATATCGGTAATCAATATGATCTTATTAAAAAGATGATGCCAGATACTATTCCACGTATGGCAATGTTTTTATCGGTAATACGGCCAGCAAAACGCTATTTGATTGGTAAATCGTGGAAAGAAATTGGCGAGCAAGTGTGGGAAAAGCCTGATGAAGGTTATTATTTTAAGAAATCACACGCGGTTGCTTACGCACATTTGGTTGTTGTGCATATGAATTTACTTAACCTTTTGGACTAATTGTATATTTCTACGTTTAGTTCTGCGTTGTGCTAGTTCATTCATACTAACATATGGTCCATGAACTATTTCAACATCTTTCGCCATAAATGTTTTGATGAACGGCCTAAAAGCAATAAAATCTTTTTTAAGAAATATGTTTATAGGAAACATCCTGTTTGATTCCCACCACCACACTTCTCCCAATTCTAAAAATTTCTCTTTTACTTCAGTGGTTGGCAACGCATTAAAATCGTAAATGCTTATAATAGTTGCATCTTTATTGAGAATTATGCCCACGACCTCTCTATCGATATATTTAATATAACTGATAAAAGGATACTTTTCTGTTAACTCTTCGTATATGTTCGACATATAAATATAGTAAAAGGTCTTAAAATATGTTAGTTACTACGGTCTATTTATATAACCAGAATGTCAATCTGAAAATAAAGGCGGACACTGATAAGGAGCATTGGGGGTATGAAATGTATAATCATCCTATAAAGGTATACAAGGGTATTGACAATACCATACAATTGTCACTAAAGAACGATAATCAAAAGTCGTTAACGATTACTGATAAAACAATTACATTTAACATTTTAGATAATGTTGGTGATACTGGCGTGTTGTTAAGTAAAACGGCTACGTTAGTAGATAGTATTAAAGGAACAGCGAAAGTTGTTATAACAGAAGGTGATCTACTAAATTTAGACTCTCAATATCTTAATTATTCGGTAAAAGTAGTAGATGGTGAATCCAATACTAGTATTGGTTATCTAGATGGCGCATATGATGTATTAGGGCAATTACAAATTTCAGATGGTGTTTTCCCAACACTTACAGATAGCAAAGTATTAAATACAGCAGATTTTACTATATCAGGCTCAACTCATACAAGTAATCCATTAGTAGCAGATTCAAAACTTAATCAAAATACAGCATTACAAACTGCGGCGTTTTATTTTTCAGGTACATATACTGGCACTATTGTAATACAAGGTACATTAAATGAAAATACATCGTTAGCAGATGACGATTATTTTGATATTAAAACATTAAATTTAACTGATCAAACTGGTATTGGTTATACAAACTGGAATGGTGTTCATAGTAGAATTCGTATTAAATGTACTCCTACATCAGGTGGTTTAGAAAAAGTACTTTATCGTCCTTAAATTTTTATATCGTTGTAATAAGTAGTAAATAATAATGTGCGTATAAAATTTATAAATTTACAATCTGCCTCAGAAAGTTCTGGATCGTTTGCCGAGACGATGATCAAAGGCCGGCTATGGTTGCCTAGTATTAATCTTGTTTATTACGCCCTTAAATCTTTTTATAAGAAAGTAGGAAAATATTATAATAATTATCAATGGTTACCACCTGAATACGGTTGGACGTTAAGTAATAATCTTTTATATGAATCCATTATAGAAGAAAATCCAGATATTGTTTGTTTTTCTTTATACGTATGGAATCATGTCACAAGTGTTACATTAGCAAAAAGAATAAAAAAATCTAATCCAAATATAAAAATTATAGCAGGAGGACCAGATATCAATAATATTATTGATAAGTCTGGTAATTTACTCAGCAATGCTGATCTTATTAAAGAATGTTTATATTTTGATTATATTGTATATGGTGATGGAGAAGAAGCATTCCAAATGTTATTAGATCATTTCTATGAACCAGTAGATCAAAAAATGATACCTAATTTAATAACTAAACAAGGTGTGACACCTCATAAAATTTTTAAGTTTAAAAATTATGAATCATATAGTCCTTATTTAGATTTGAAAGAAGATTTCATACAAGATTATAATAAAGCTATTCAAATTAGATTAAGATTTGATATTCCTGTAGATAGGACTTATATTGAAGAGAATTTTATTCGTGTAAATTATGAAAGAATAAGAGGTTGTCCATATGCTTGTTCATTTTGTGACTGGAGTTCTGGATTACATCATAAAGTTAATATATCGCAAAATTTATGGAAAGATGAGGTATTATTTCTTTCAAAATTTAAGTATATATCACTTCGTCTTACCGATGCTAATGTTGGTATAGTAGAAAGTGATCTGGATTTCTTTAAATTTGCTAATTCTTTAAATACTGATAATTTTAGTGTGTCGGGTGGCAATATGGCTAAATTAAGTAAAGACAGAGTTTTTGAAATTGAAAAAATTAATAAAAGTCCATCACACAGATGGGCCGTTCAGCATTTAGATTCTCAAGTATTAAAGAATATTGACAGACCAGATGTAGGTTGGGATAAGCATAAAATTTTTTTACGTAAGATAGTTAATGATTTAAATAAAGAGGTAATTGTAGAATTAATTAATGGACTACCAGGATCAACTATTGATAATTATATAGATCAACATAGAAAATTTATTGAGATACCGATTACGACAATTAGACTTTATTGGTGGGACGCATTGCCTAATAGTCCTGCTTTTGATAAAAACTATCAAGAAATACATAATCTTAAAATTGTAAATAGTGTGTTTTTGTTTAGAGTATATAGAGAAAAAAAAGAATTGCCAGTGCATCAGGAACTTGTCGACTTGTATCTTGATTTAGAAATGAATAATTATTCTATTGAAGAGTCATATAATACAAGAGTACTATATCAATATGGAGAGGAGAAGACGCTCACCAATGGCCAGCGCATCATCACCCGTAAGTTTATAAAGAGTTATTTTCTCTCTATATATGTTTCTGTAATTTATAATATGTGTAGTGCTTCTGGCCTTATTAATATTTCTGATGTAAATAGTCGTGTACGAAAATTCGATGAATGTATAAATTATGCACTTCCTCTTATTATTAAATTGTCGGAAAAATTAGAGTCTGATTTTGAGCAAAAAGTGGAAAGATTTGGATTTTATATATGGGCATATATTGATAAAGATCAAATTGTTCCGATAAGTGATTATATTATTCATCAATGTCATAAACTTTTTTTAAATAAATTCAAAAGAATAGTAGAATCTTGACTTTTAGTAGTAATTCCTATATAATGACTGTATGAATCAAATACAGTCAGTCATTATGAGCAATTTACCAGGAAGGGTAAAGAAAAGTTCTAGTGGTTGGCAATCCTTTAATGCTCCATGCTGTGTTCATAACGGAGAAACGCAAGACAAGCGTGGTAGAGGCGGTATTATACTTAATGGAGAGGCAATATCGTATAATTGCTTTAATTGTGGGTATAAAACAGGCTGGCAACCGGGTAGACCATTAAGTCGTAAACTACGGCAGTTGATGGATTGGCTTGGCACTCCGGAATCTGATATAAAACGTCTTGTATTAACTGCTATACAATTAAAAGAGACAGCAATTGAGCAAAATTTAATTCCAGAGGAAGTTGAATTTAATTTTGAGAAGAAAGATTTTCCAGAACAAAGCAGTCCATTAGCATCTGATAATAAACTTATATTAGAATATTTACATAAGCGGGGATTGGATGAAAATGATTATCCATATTACTGGACACCAATTACAGAGACAAAATTTGACAGGCGGGTAATAATTCCATTTTTTTGGCAAGATGAAATAGTAGGATACACAGCACGTTTAGCAGTTAGAGGCAATCCAAAATATTTTACTAGCACGCCTGCAGGTTATGTGTTTAATATGGACAGGCAAACTGAAGATCGTAAGTTTGTTATAGTGACAGAAGGCCCATTTGATGCAATTGCTATAGATGGCGTTGCAATATTGGGTAGTGATATTGGTGATGCACAGGTAGACTTGATAGAAAGTCTAAATAGGCAAATAATAATGATGCCAGACAATGATAGTGCTGGCAATAAACTTGTAACACAAGCATTAAAATACAATTGGGACGTTAGTTTCCCAACTTGGTATGATACTTGCAAAGATATAAATGAAGCAGTATTAAATTATGGTAAAATGTTTACATTAAAAAATATATTGGACAATGTACAGTCTACGAGACTCAAAATCCAATTACATCAGAAACGGTTACAAACATAGATAATTATAGTATATGAATAAAGAATACAACGTAGAATTACAAAAATTATATTTGGAAATGCTAGTAAGCAATCCAGAAGCATTCGTTAGAGTGCAAAATATATTTAATCCACAGAATTTTGATAGAAGTTTGCGTCCAATAGCAACATTTGTGTTAAATTATGTAGACGAATATAAGGCATTGCCAGAAGTAAAGCAAATAAACAGTAAAACCGGATCTAAATTAGAAGATATTGTAGTTGACCAGTTAGAAGAACACAGTAATTGGTTATTAGATGAGTTTGAACAGTTTAGTAGGCATAAAGAATTAGAACGAGCAATATTAGACAGTGCAGATTTGTTAGAGAACGGTGACTATGGCTTAGTAGAGGCCAAAATTAAGGAAGCCGTGCAAGTTGGTCTTACAAAAGACATGGGAACTGATTATTGGGACAATCCTCGTGAACGTTTGATGAATTTAAAAACAAGTAATGGGCAAGTTAGCACTGGTTGGGAAATGTTTGACAGAAAGTTGTTTGGTGGATTTAACAGAGGTGAGTTACAAATATTTGCAGGCGGTAGTGGTAGTGGTAAAAGTTTGTTTATGCAGAATTTGGCAGTCAATTGGGTACTTGCGGGACTCAATGTATTATATTTTACATTAGAGTTGAGTGAGGAATTAACAGCAATGAGAATTGACAGTATGATATCTAATATTTCTACAAAGGAAATATTTAAAGATTTGGATACTGTTGAAATGAAAATTAAACTTGTAAGTAAAAAAGCAGGCGAGTTACAAATAAAATATATGCCAGCACAAAGTAACATTAATGACTTTCGCAGTTATATAAAAGAATTAAATGTGCAAAAAGGTATGAAAGCAGATGTAGTGTTGGTAGATTATTTAGATTTGTGTATGCCAATAAGCACAAAAGTAGCACCAAGTGACTTATATGTTAAAGACAAATATGTTGCAGAAGAATTGCGTAACTTATCTAAAGAGTTAGATGTTGTATTTGTTACAGCATCGCAGTTAAACAGAAGTGCAGTTGATGAAATAGAATTTGATCATAGTCACATTGCAGGTGGTATTAGTAAAATTAATACAGCAGATAATGTTATTGGTATTTTTACAAGTAGAGCAATGCGTGAGCGCGGACGTTATCAAGTACAGTTTATGAAAACAAGAAGTAGTAGTGGTGTTGGCTCTAAAGTAGATTTGGAATTTGATATAAGCAGTTTGCGTATACGAGACTTGGGAGAAGATGCCCAACAAGAAGAAGATACTTCTTATACAGCAACGCAATCACAATCAACAAACATATTTGATAGAATAAACAGAAGCGCAACAGTGCAACCTAATGAGGATACACCCAAAGTAACTGCTGAAGCAAGTGGAAGCAAAATAAGATCGTTATTACGCAATATGAATACTCCTGATGAAATATAAATACACATATATTAACAGGAGCATGGTTTATGGGATGGCATGGTTTATTACAAGCAGAATTTCACGGTGCAAAACATTGGATACTTACTGAAATTCTTACGTATGAATTAGAAAAAAGTAGAAGTATTGAAATGGATAGATGGGTTTCTAGTTGGAAAAACTTAAACGTAGATATAGAAACAACACCTGGTACTATTTTAATTACAGCACCTATTGGGTATGAAACAGATTTAGCATCTATACCTAGGTTTACTTGGAATATTATTTCGCCTTGGGATGTAGCAAGAGCCGCAGTAATACATGATGTATTATATGGTGCATTACGTAAGGCTCGAACAGGGTTAAACCCACAAACTGTTAACATATTACGAGCCCAAGCAGACAACGTGTTTAGGAAAGGCATGGTTGATGCAGATCCTAATATTCCAGATTGGAAAATATTTTCTTGCTTTTGGGCAGTACGTCCCTTTGGCAGGTGGGCAATACGTAAACAGCCTAAATTTGATAATTGAAGGGCACAATTTAACTAAATATAATAAACATAACGTTACCCATATGACAATGAAACGCAAGACTAGAACAATATTGGAAGAATTGAATTCCTTATATAAGGAACACAATAAAAGTGCGATTATAGAAAGTCGTGCTATTCATATCATTGATAGTGCGATTAATTTAGTTAATATTATACATGAACACTATGATCATGAAGTTGCTTCTGAGCTAGAACGCCGTCTCCTTAACAGCATACGTGGACAGGATAATAAAAAGTTTATTCGTGGTATACGTAAGGCTGGTGATAATGAGACTGAATGAAATATCTGATTTCTCAGATACTCCCGACATACACATAGATAGACCACACTCAATATCTTCACGTATACCTACAGGTAAGACTAGTGGTATTATAGATGAAATGTCACAAGAATTAGAACATATTGTAGACAGATGGATTAAAGTTGATTGGGAAGACCCGAAACTTGCTCCTGAATCTAAAACACGTTTTAGTAATGCTGTTACAGAACTTTTAGAGATTATACAGCGAGAAAACGTATGAGAGCAAAAGATTTTATAAAAGAAGATCATGGATTTCTCGCACCCGGATCACATGAATGGGAAGGCAAAGTTGGCCAAAATATTTTGAATTATTTAAAAAAATTACCTAGTGGTGCGTGGGCAGGTTTTAAAAATATAGTTGGTCTTGATGACGGCGATCAGGAAGAAACACCAAATTTAGCAAAATCAAAAGTTGATGCTAAAATTAGACCTGGATTGCGTAAAAGTACTAGAACAGGGCGTAGTGTAGGACGGACATCACGGCTTGGGGGCGAGGACGACCAGTGAAACTGTTTGAAGTCCAAGGTGAAAGTAAATGGATGATCGTCGAAGCAGACGATGGCAAAAATACTCACATGACTCATATAGAGGATCTAGTATTTTACAAAGGTTATCAAGGCGTAAAACAAGCAATAAATCATCTTGCACAAACAGCAGAAATGTTAGCAGGAACAAGTGAAGCAGGTAGAATATCTGTAAAATGGGATGGTAAGCCTGCTGTAATTGCTGGTAATGATCCTAAAGATGGTAAGTTTTTTGTAGGCACAAAAAGTGTTTTCAATGCTACTCCATTATTAAATAAAACCCCTGCAGATATTAGAAAACATCATGGTAAAATACCAGGATTAGCACATAAATTAAATGTAGCACTAAAACATTTGCGTAAACTTAATTTTGACGGTATATTACAAGGTGATATTATGTTTACTAAGGGTGATTTGACTAGTGAAGATATAAATGGTGAACCACACGTTGTTTTTAAACCAAATGAAATAGCGTATGCTGTTCCAGCGGGCAGTGATTTAGCAAACGAATTACTTGCGGCTGAGATTGGTGTTGTGTGGCATACATTATATAGTGGTGGCCCTGAAATGTCAGATCTGACAGCATCATTTGGTGCTCCAGCACCTGTAGGAAATAAAAATGTATGGTCACAAGATGCAGACTATAGAGATTTAACTGGTCGTGCTACAATGACTGGACGTGAAACAGCACAAGTAGCAAATGGTCTTGACAAGTTACAAGGAATTTTACAAAAAATAAATGCAAATAGATTTAATACACTAATGAACAATGAAGAGTTTAGAGAACATATTGAACCATTTGTTAATAGTAAAATTAGAGCAGACCTACCACAAGTTGGAAATGCTAATGCTTTTTTGAAAGAATTTATTGATTACTATGACAGTAAAAAGCAAGCAGAAATAGATAAACTTAAAGATGGTGGTGCTTCTGACAAAACAGCATCAGGATGGAGTCCAGCTGCCGACGCACGTATTAGTAAAATAGAAGCAACTAGGGCATTTATTGAAGATAATAGCAATACGTTGTTGGGAATATTGGCAGTTTATAAACAAATTATACAAGTTAAGTCAATATTAATGAAAAAACTTAATGAGATAGAAGGCATACAATCATTTTATAAAACAGATACTGGTTATGAAGTTGCCGGCCCAGAAGGCTTTGTGGCAATAGATCATGTTGGCGGTGCTGTCAAATTAATTAATAGATTGGAGTTTTCTCGACGTAACTTCTTAGCAAGTGGGTAAATAGTATTATGGGATTTATTAAAGATTTACATGAATCAAAAGCTCTACGTAACCAAAAAGGGTTGGGCGGGATGTCTGCGAATGACGTGGCAGAGAACATATATTTGAATATTTTAGCATTGCAAACAATGAGAAATGATCCAACTTCTATGAAAATTGCACAAGAGTACGCAAAAAAGACAATGATGAATTCTGGATTTAATAATATTCGCACAACTGGTACTGATTTACATAATTGGATAGCTGTTTTAAATGAACCACATCGTTATGCTGATGTTATTGGTGACGTAGGTAGAAGAGGTGTTCCTATATTGCAAACAAGACAATGGTTACGTCAAGTAGCAAGCGGTACTGTAAATCCAAACTTTGATAAACAATTTTTAATGTCATTAGAGCGTAATTTACAAGTATCTGGTCCAGGATATAGTGCTACACGTAGGTTAGTTAGTGATTGGCATAGATTGTCGGGGCAAGAACGTAAAATGGGTACAACTAGGTTGATACAAGCACTGAGAACAAAATCACCAAATGGTGATTTGCGTAGCCCTATAGAAAAATTTGTACGTTCAGGAGGATATGAAATTAAAGATGCTAAAAATCCTTCTTCATTATTAGGCAAAGCAGCTGCATTTGGGGTTGGCTATGCCGCAGCTTCATTAATTACTCGTCCTTTAGCGAAAGTTGGCAGATGGGCAATGGGGCCAGCAACTCGTACTAAAGAATATGGCGAGTTGAGAGACAAAGGCATTTAATCTGTAATAATAGCCAATAATTTTCTATTCTTGAGATAAATAATATTAACGGTGTAAATTAGTTTACACATTACAAGATATAGGAGATTTAAAATGGCAACATTAACAAACCCAGCATTATCCAATGATCATGATCCAGTAGAATTAATTGGTCGCGATATTACATGGTTGAAATCAGCAGGTGGTAACTTCACAACAAACACAAACATGGCAGCAGTTCTAAGAGCAGTTGGTGTATATGCAACAGTTGAAATCGTAGGCACAGCAACAGCCGCAGGCGTCATCATTGGCGTATCTGGTTGTGATAGTCACGTAGCCGCAGGTACAGGCACCAACTTTACAGCACTAGAAGCAGCTCTAGACGCAGTAGCCGCGCAAACATTGACAATTGTTACAATTTCAGCACTAACATTTGCATAAGATTAGCGTAAAATCACCCAGTTTTTAGAATTTCTAAAGACTAATAGATTTAAAGAGCGGAGGACTTTATCCTCCGCTTTTTTTTGCCTACACTAAATATTATAATAGCATATTATAGGTAAACTATGTTAAAAGAAAGAGCACATGGTATTGCTGGCGAAGGCAAGTTTGGAAGTGGCGTTGGCGAGTTTATTACCATATACACATTAATAGACATTACACAATCTGGTGTTGTTTCACCTTATAGAATAGATGTCCCCGCATTTGTAGACGACGCAAATCAAATAGTTAATAATGAGAAATCTTGGAACAAGAGCAGAAATCAGCAAAGTAATTGCGAGACATTAATACAAACTATTAGTTTACGTGGTAACCCTATGTATATTGAACTTCCACGTAAGTATACAGTAGATAATATTAAGCAATTAGGTTTTGGTTCCTCTTTTAAAGGAAAACATATATTTTGGTCTACTTCTTTTACAGTAGAGCAAGTTGGACTTTATACTGAACGAGGACACGAAGATCGACCATTGTCAGGCCTTTGTAATGACTTTACAAATGTTCCTATAATTGCTAATTTAACAGAATCAATTAAGTTAAAAACCCCTATTTGGGATGCTATTAATCCTCGTAATAAAAATATATTTTTTATTATAAACGAAAAAATACCTTTTAATATCTAACTCACCCTTTATAAATAATTACACTAGGCAGAGACTTGGGCTCATTTTAGGCGAAATGATAGGCATTTGTAAAGGCACATATTAAAGGGCGGGCGGTAGGCATTTTTTGTAAGACATTAAAGGATTATTATGCCATCAGAGATTGAAAAACAGAGCCTCGAGGCACACGTAGAAATCTGCAGTGAACGCTACGGTTACTTGGAGGAGAATATGGAACGAATTGAAAGTCGTTTAACGGTCATTGAGCAACAACTCGATGAAATTAGACATAGTCTATTAGTTAACGAAAAAAATAAGTATAAATCTATGTACATTTTAAGTGGTTCCATTATTACTGCTCTATTTTCAGCAGTCATCTATCTATTAACAGTAGCATAATAAATATCATTGATGAAGTTCAATGAATTACATAATATTCCTCAGTGGTCTAAAAACTTTTGGAATCCTTTTGTAAGTCCAGTTCTTCACACCTCTCATATTAATGCGGGTGAATTATATGATAATTTTCATAATGGTATAAAAAGTTATGATCATAAATGGCATGACTTTGATACAGAAGAGCGTTATTATAAAAATTGTAAAAAGTTAAATCCTAGATATCATAATAAAGATATTAATTATACGTTTAATGCTCATGGTTACAGGTCTGAGCCATTTGATGCTGATTCTGATTTAAAAATTTTAACATTAGGATGTAGTGTAGCATTTGGTACTGGTGTCGACGATAAAGATGTTTGGTGTAATAATATATCTAATAACGTCAAAGTGTATAATATATCAATACCCGGTGCTTCTGCAGATTTGAATGCAATGACTTTCTATCAGTTAATTGACATTATTAAACCTAATATTGTTTTATGGTTACCGCCAGGTATGCATAGAAGAAGTGTTAATAAATATTTTCTGACAGAAATGGAACCAACTGCTTGTCATTATAATGAAACTCGGCGAGGTAAAATAATACTCAGCGAACTACAGCACAACCATCAAAAAGTTTTGCCTAGCAAAGAACAACTCATTCCATATTACCATCAAATAGTTAGTAATTGTGAAAATTATAATAATTTAATTAAAAATTACGCTATAATGAATGAGATTTGTGAAAACAACAATATTCTTTTTAAATCGTTTCATCCAGCTTTTGTACTATTAGATTCTTATCATTTATATAAGTTTAGACTTTCTTCTCAAGAAGAAAAAACTCGTTTATTATTTAAAACAATACTTAATACAGAAGAATTATCTATAGAATTGTTAGAAGGTGCAGAAAACGCATTGTCTTCAATGCCAACTACATTTATAGCTTTATTTGATAGGCTAGACAATGTTGTTAATTATACTGATATAAGAGATTATACATTAGAATTCTTTGAGAATCAAACTAAAGAAGATATAGATACAGATATTAAATATCCATTCGCTCGAGATTTTGATCATCCATCAGAACTTTATCATCAATTTTTAGCACACGTTTCTAGACATGTTCTTCTTAAAGAAGGTGTAAAACTTTAATAAATACATATACAATGTATTTGGAAGAACTTTTTGAAGCAAAAATGGCGTGGGGACGAGTTGGTAAAAAACTCGTGCGTAAGTATCGCTGTACATCAGGCCGACGAAAAGGACGTATTGTGGCATCAGCTAAACAATGTTTTGCAGCTCCAGATATTAAAAAGAGATTTAGATTAAGAATGCTTAAAGCAAAAATTGGCGCTAAGATTAAACGAAAATCACAGAGAACTATGCGTACTAATCCAGCAAGTATTATGAAAAAGAAATTAAACAAGGCTGCAGGATGAAATTACAAGAATTATTTAATGTAACATTAATTGAAGGCCAATATGCAATTGCTGGTCCAGTACGAGGCAGTGACTTGCCGCTAGTAGGTCAAGGTGGTGATTCAACTGAAACTGTAGTTAATTTAAATGATAAAAGAATTGATAAAGATAGTTCTCAAGGTATAGTTATTAAACCTAAATTTACAGAAGCAGAACAAACACTATTTATTACTAAACAAATGGGTCCAGGTACTATGTTTAGAGTAGCACAACCAGGTGGTGGTTACGCCGAATGGCAAGTTGTTTCTATACAAGGTAACATGATAGTAGCAACAGATCCAATGGATCCTGATGCTACAGAAACTAGAATACATGGTATGAACTATTATATAGATGTAGATAATAGTGATGGTATGATTAGTTTTGAGGATGAGAGATCAAGAGCAGAAAAATATACTGCTATTAATCGATTAGGAAGGGGTGCTGTAGTTACAGTGTTATAATATGCGTTTTGCCCAAGTAGCCGGTATATCAGCATTAGTTTATATTAGTCTTATAGAGAGTGACTTTCTTTTAAGTTATTCTTCTAAACCAATATACAAAAAAGATTTGACAGAGCAAGAAGTTCATACTGTTAATGGATTGGTTAATAAATCTATTTTTAAACGTATTAAAAAAGAAGGTAAAATTGTTTACATTCGTAATCATCAAATAAATGAAAACGAAATAAAAGTTAGAATGCCTTTAAAAGAAGCACAAACACAACAAGAAGAAACAGCATTAGATATTTTAGTAAATAATTTGCGACAATGGGAAGGATTTAAAGATAAATCATATGATGATTACGGGCAAATTTCTATTGGTTATGGACGTCAAGCAAAAGGTGATACTTCTACTACTCTAGAAAAAGAAGAAGCATGGTTAAGAAAAAGAGCACGGGAAGAACTCGAATATATTAATAACAATACTCGTGGATTAAATAAACATCAACAAGCCGCGGCCGCGTCTACTCGGTACAATGTTGGATCTGGTAATTTTGAAAAAAGTAAAGCATTTGCGGCATTAAAAGCAGGTGATCACGCTACTTTTGAAAGAGAAGCATATGATCCAAAAATAGGGTTTGTTAGGGCAAACGGCGAAGTAGTAAAAGGTCTTCAAAATAGACGACAAAAAGAGTTGGAATTGTTTAGAAAACAGCAACAGCAACAGAAACAACAAATAGCACAATTAGCAAAACCAAAAACAACAATCCCAGATCCAAACAAAAAATCAGCAGGCCAAATTGAGTTTGAAAAAGACCCAATGGCTTATCGTCTCAAGTATGGTGGCGACGAGTTTGACGCCTAGTCAGTAATTAATTTAATTATTAAATTATAATTAAATAATACTATGCAACAGCAATCAAAGAAAAAAATTGATAAAAAATTCGTTGATGTATATGATTCTTTAATTGATAAATTAAAGAAAGAAAATCGTCTTCACTATTTAAAAGTTAAAAAGATAAACAAAGGCATTAAAGTGGGAGATATCCGTATACAAAAAAATAAGTCTGGTTATATTTTAAAACGGGGTTTTAATAAAGGATTTTCTGTTATAGAGAAAGAAATTTCTCATAAAAAGTCAGCAATTATGTTGGCTATTTTTTATAATAAACATGATAATATACATTATAAACAAGTGATAGAATTAGATGAGAAATTTTCTAATGCAGTATTAAAATTACATATTGCAAAGGAAAAAATGATGTATTATTCAAAAGAAGCAGATTGGTTTAAAGTTAATCTGTTTGACGATAGATTGAAAACATACATGCATAAGGCTAGACAAGCACTTCAGCAATTAAATACGATGTATTATAATCATGTTTTTTAATAAATACATATAACTTATTTTACAATATTGGATACACAATTATGAATTTAACTGATATTAAACCAACGCAAACGGCACTACAATTTGCAAATAGTATGCAAAATACGTTTGGTGTGACAGTAGATATTAGTAAACTTGACTTAGACAAGTCAGCAAAACTATTAATTTCTGTTAATGAACAAATACAGAAGCAACGTTTATCAGAAGATAGACACAAACTACATACAACAAAATCTTACTTGGCTAAAGTTTTTATTAAAGAAAACTTAGAAAAGCACATTGCCGAACTACAACTTAATGAATTTGGCACAGAAAATACCGCCGCCGCAAATGCACAAAAAATTCCAGGCCAAGGTGGTTCAAGCAAAGGTGGATTTGGTGCAGGAAAGAACAAAGCAGTAAAGAAACAGGTGCCTCAAGGTAACATAGAAGATGAAGATGATGAAAATGTATTTAATTCAAAAGAAAATACAGGTAATCCTTTAGTTGAGAAACATGATGGTTGGAAAAGCAAAAAAGCAGAAAAAGCTTGGTCCTTTGATCCAAAAGGATTTACAGCATTACGTGCATTGGTAGGATCCGGAGAAATGGTACGAGCTAAACGTGCTATGGAGATGGCAAAACAAGGCAGGTCGGTTCCAGCAGTATATATGAAAGCTTTTGTTCCACTAATAGACGTTTTAGATGATATTATGCGTAGTGGTATGGCGAACGTTACGATGCTTAAAAATTTGGACAAACGTGCAAAGAGAGTACTTGGTATAGAAACAGAAAGTACAGAATATGATTTAGAAAATAAAGAGCAAATATCAGAAAGATTACGTGACTTATACGAGAGTCAAGAAGACCAAGCAGAACTGCTACTAGCATCAAAAGATGTTGTAGATAGAATACAGAAAGCCGTTGATGATTTAAGCAAATTACGTAACGAAGACCTTCCACCATTGTTAGATGCAATGCGTGATGAAGTTGGTGCAGAAATTAGTACTGCATATAGTAATATTGCTATTCCAACATTGGATCAACTAGTTGCCGCTAATGGACAAGCACGTGAAACATTGTCGCAAGCAAGTCGAATACTTACTGGCGAGCAACAAGCACCAGAAGCAATGGGTGCAGAAGTACCTGTAGAAGCAGTACCTGCAGAAGGAGAAGTGCCAGCGGAAGAATTTGCAGCTGCTGATGTTGCAGCTGGTGAGGAAGAAATAGGCAGAGCAGAGCGGTAACATGCGTGTTTCAGAGTTGTTGGTTAAAGAAGAAGTAGATGACGCGTTAAGTACTGCACTTAAAGAAGTGTTAGATCATTTAGTTCATCAATTCAAGGACTCTACTACTGCGGGTGATAATAAAATAAGTTGGCAAGCAATAATCCAAATGATGCCCGAAGATGTTCCGCCTTTAGACTTTGATAGTTTTAAACAGATGTATGATATGCAACCAGATTGGGCACATTTAGTACGAAGTTTTGATGATGAGTTTATTACACTTAATACTGGTGAGGAAGTAGACGTTAATATGGCCGATCCAGAAAATTTACAAGAGCCAAGTCAAAATGTAGTAGATGATATGGCTAAACGAGCAATGAAAAAGAGAATTTAAATGGCATATTTCCCTACAGCAACATTAGCAAGAGATCGTGGGCAGAACAATAGTTTAATTGCTCAAGAAATATCAATATTAGAAATACGTGTATTAGCGGCAATTGCAACTAACGCATTAACAATTACCTCAACAGACATAACCACTGTATCAATTAATGGTACAACAGTTACTGGTAGTCCAATGACAAATAATGATGCCACTGGCGAGTCTTATTATAAAGTTTGGAAAGGTACTACTACTAGTACACTACAAACAGAACAAATGAGCGAAGTAATGACCCACTTTACCAGTAAAAAATATACAATTGTTAGAAAGAAAAATACTACAACTAACGATACTTTTTACTGGGAAATAAGCTGGTGAGATTAAAAGAATTTACTGCTCCTAAAGACACAGTTTTAACACAAGTAGGTATAAATCCCAACCCAGATGTTAATGCTGATATACATAACCCTGATGGTATATTCAGTCCTCTTGGCACAGAGCAAGAGCGTCCAATTCCATTAACTGCTAATCACGCAGTTAAAGTAGATAAAATAGTTAAAGAAAAGAAAAAACAGAAGTCCCAATAATATTCCCATATAAATAGTAGTATGACAAGTCATACAAAAACAGCCGGCGAAGTTCGCGGCAAAGTAATTCTAGGTGATTCCACCGTAAAAGCAGAAATTGAATTTATTAATGATGCTATTGAAAATGCTTCTGACATAGAACAAGTAAAAACAGTTATTTCTACTGGTGCAGGTATGGCTGGTGTTTATAATTATGGTGATTGGTATTTACTTGAAGAAGTTTACTTGTATGGTTCTGGATGGAAAGGACAAACAGGGTTTACTTCTGTTCAACGCATTCCTGGTATTACAGAAATGACGATGAAAGAAGTACAAGTCGCAATAAAAGCAATAGATCCAAATATTTTTGTTAACCATAAACGTATTAATGCAGTATTGTCTCATTTTAGAAAGTTTGGTTATCAAATACATCCAGGCAATTGGTTTGATGCTACAACAACGAATAAAATTAAATGGGTTATTAATTGGAACAACACAGTATTTGATCATATAACAGTTATAGATGATACTTTAATTATTGGTAAACCTGATCAATTAGCACCAGTTGGTGCTAAAACAGCTACTGGAGAACTAATGCCATCGGGCCAAGCGCGTCCTATCGACGGCTTAATTGAACCCATACACCATCAAACAAAAATAGAATTTTATGGTATGGGCAATAAAGGTACCGGACAAACAACTATGCGTCCCGCCGCTCCTGGTACAAAAAATGAAGATTATGAAATGGCGAATCTCGCTATAGGAGATGGTTCTGGACTTACTGTTGGTGGTGCTGGTGACAGTTCTGCAGCTGCCATAGCACAAGTATTGGGTGTTGTTAATTCATTAATGGGTGCATTGGATACCTCATTCGGCCAGTTAACACAGACTGGATTAATGCGTTGCGAAGTTGATGGAGATTATGCTTTGGAGGCTGGTAAAATAAACACAGGAGATGGTGTAACACAAGATTTAGAGCATTATAATACATATGATCCGGCTGGAAATCTAATAACTGGTAAGAATTTAGGACATACGGAACAAACAAGTCCGTTTCCCACGCCCCACATTACCGGTGGCGGTGGTGGTAGTAGTGGTGGCTCGTCCGGCGGTGGAAGCGGTAATTTGTCATTCTCATTTACACAAACATCGATGCCTTGTGCTGGTTGCGGATGGCTATTTTCTTCTTCAAAATTAGTGGTTACCGGCACCAGCGGCTCAGCATCAGCAAGCGGGCCCGGTTTTCTGGTTAAGGTGGGTAGAGGATCTCCAACTGTTAAGTTTGATATTTCAAAGAGTAGTGTAGGAACAGTTACATCTGCAAGACTATATTTAACGTTTCATACAGGAGAAGGTATTGCTAATGGTGATTATAGTAGTGTTGTAAAAGTATATGGTAATGGAGGACATATTGCTACATATACAGCTGGTCAAGTTAAGGGATTGGGGTACAGTAAATCAAATCCCAACTTTAATTTCGATGTTACCTCATTTGTTAAATCAGCGTTGTAGAATGGTTAATATGTAATAAATATGTTATATGATGATGATCGTGTGCATTCTGCTTGACATTTAAATATAAATCAACTATAATATAACAATGTTATTATTAGAGAAATATGAATACTCTCCTATCGATAGAGTAACAACAATAGATAGAAAACGCCATTATAAGTTACCTGATGGTTCAAGTGTTCCTAGTGTTACAACTATACTAGACGCAACAAAATCAAAAGAAAAAAGAGAAGCATTAGCAAACTGGAGAAAGCGTGTTGGCACAGAGCAAGCACAGCAAATATCTACAGAAGCCGCTAATGTTGGCACGTTAATGCATAAAAATTTAGAATTGTACATTAACAGTGATGAGAGAAAAGTAGGCAGTAATCAAATACATCAGCAAGCATATAATATGTCTAATGTTATTATAGCAGAAGGATTTAGGCAAGTAACAGAGATATATGGTACAGAAATTGCGTTATATTTCAGTGGGTTATATGCTGGCACAACAGATTGTATTGGTTTATGGAATGGTAAATTAGCAATACTTGATTTTAAGCAAACAAACAAACCAAAGAAAAGAGAATGGGTTGATGACTATTTTTGTCAACTTACGGCATACGCCCAGGCCCATAATGAAATGTTTGATACAACAATAAATACTGGAGTTATACTAATGTGCAGTCGTGATTTAACATATCAAGAATTTGTTATTGAAGGTGAGGAGTTTGACGCCATGGCTGAAAGTTGGAACAATAAAGTTGCCCAGTATTATAATGTATGATATCACAAATATTAAAAGTATTCAAATAGAAATAACAGAGCGGTGCAACGCCGCGTGTCCTGCTTGTCAACGTAATTATTTTGGTTATGGGTCAAAACCTGGTATATATAAAGGTAATATGACATTAGAGCAGTTTAAAATATTGCTTCCAGAAGATTTTTTAGAGCAAATAGGAGATGTAAATTTTTGTGGTAATTTAGGAGATGCCCAATTAAATCCTTATTTGCCTGACATGATAGAATATTTAGATAATATTAAACCAAAAATACAAGTTGTTATTAATACTAATGGTTCATTACATAATACAGAATATTGGGCAGGATTTGCAAAATATGAAAATATGCAAATTGTTTGGGGTATAGATGGCGCCACTCAAGAAATACATTCATTTTATCGGCGTAATACAGATTACAATAAAGTAATAGAAAATGCTCGAGCATTTATTGATGCTGGAGGACGTGCTGTGTGGCAATTTATATTATTCAAGCATAATCAACACCAACTTGATGAGGTTAAAAATTTAGCAAAAAAATATAAATTTATAGACATTGATATTATTAAATCAGATAGGCCTAATAATACTCCTGTATTAGACAATAAAGGAAATAATGTTGGCACTTTATATGACTCATCTATAGATGAATATGGTTATATGTTTTCTACCGTTAATTTAAAAGAAAACACAGTAGTACCAGAAGTAGATGGAGATGATATTGATATAAAACAAGAAGTAGAATTTGGTAGAATTATTAGTAAAAAATATTTAGATGACGAAAAATCTTGGGAAACTGAAGTACTTCCAGCCCACCTGGGCCGTACGCCTTGGGTTAGAGGATATTTAAAAGGTTATGCTAATATTACTGATAATTTTGATAATGTAGATATTAATAATATCTTACGTGGAGCGGTTGAACCCCGTTTCACAGAAAATCGTAATATAGATTGTATGGCAGTTGAACGACAGCGAATCTTTGTTACTGTAGATGGGTTTGTATATCCTTGTTGTATGATGGGATTAAATCATACTAGAGTAGCAAATGAGTATACATATGATACTCGTGAACTTATAAAATATGCTGGTATGCCAAATGATGTAAATAATGCTTTAAAATATGGAAGCATTAAAGCAGTATTTGATAGTGGGTTTATGAATCTTATTAAAGAAGCATGGAATCCAGGATCAGTAGAAAATGAGTTTCTTCAAACAATAAATGCACAGTATGGAAATACTAAAAACGGAAATTTATATATTTGTGCATCGACCTGTAGCAATTGTAATATTAGTTAAAGCATAAATATAGATATGGCAATTGTACAAATATCTAGAATACAACATCGTAGAGGATTAGCAGAAAATCTTCCACAATTATCACACGCAGAACTTGGTTGGATTACTGATTCACGTAAATTATATATTGGTAACGGACCTATAAGTTCAGGTGCACCTACAGTAGGTAATACGCAAGTATTAACAGAACACAGTAATATTGTGTCATTGTTAAATTATACTTATGAAGGTAATGCAACATCAACAGTTCAAACAGGCGCAACAGCAGGATCTCCAACTGTTAGGAAATTACAAGACAGGTTAGATGATTATGTTAGCGTAATCGATTTTGGTGCAAGTGGTAATGGTTCAGTAGATGACTGGGCCGCTATAGATAGAGCAGTTCATGAATTGTTTATTAAAGATACTACGCAAAAAGCACGTAGAAGTTTGTATTTTCCAGCAGGTGTTTATAAAATAACTGCTCCTATGCGTTTACCAACTTGGGCAACTATTTTTGGTGATGGCCCTGGTAAAACACTTATACAGTATAGTGAGACACAAACTAACGCAACTGCTACTGCTACTTTAAGTGCAGGCGCAGTAGCAAGTATTGCTGTTACTGCTGGTGGTGCAGGGTATGCTACTGTTCCAATAGTAACAATTACTGGTGATGGCTCAAGTGCCACAGCAACAGCAACAATTACTAATGGTGTTGTTACATCAATCGCTGTTACTGCTGGTGGTTCGGGTTATTCATCTGCTACTGTAACTATTACATCTTCAACAACAGCAGGTCACGATAGTTGTGTAATGCGTACAGTTGATTCAAAAGGCCAAACGTCTCCAAATATTGGTAATAATAGTGCTATACAACCGCAAAGTTTAGTAGTTAGTAATTTATGTATTAAAACAACAGACACAACACATTTGTTGCAAGATTGTATTCAAATTGATTCAACATTAAATTCATATTTTGAAAATGTTGCGTTTATGGGTACATATATTAATGGTACTGGTTTAAACAGTGCTGATAGACCGTCCGCTGTAAAAGTTACACAAACAAATGCTTTAAAATCACGCAATATTACATTTAATAATTGTCAATTTTTAGGTGTTCCAATTGGAGTATATTCAAAT
>Ga0114996_10001072_pt1 | contig 37316 bp, 35 predicted proteins | sample ArcticOcean_MG_C_4_FD_87039 | JGI IMG/M metagenome (GOLD analysis project Ga0114996, IMG submission 87039) | Marine microbial communities from western Arctic Ocean - ArcticOcean_MG_CB4_134 | ecosystem: Environmental > Aquatic > Marine > Oceanic | place: Arctic Ocean: Canada Basin | collected... | reverse complement strand
CTTGATGCATTCAACAACGGTTTGATGCAAAAAAATGGAAATCACGGCAAACCTCGCATATCAGCCGCTGATCTTGAAGCCAAACTTCAGGCTGCTGTCGATGCCGGTAAACTCACCCAAGATCAGGTCGATATCATAAGAGAACAATTATCCCAAATGGACAAAACCCAAGCAGTGTGAAGTACTTACACTAACTTGTGATGAAATGGCCTAGGCACAGGTATTCATGCCTGTGCCTAGGCCATTTCATCACAAGTATGCTTGGCCTATTTGACTACAAAGGTGCAATATGAGACAGGATGATAAACCAACTTCCCACACTAATCATGGAACAATAAACCTAGATCAACTCGGGGACATGCAACCAGGATTAGCACGATTAATGGCTGAGGTAAGCGACCGCTATTGGATTCTCTATTACGCCGCAAAAGCCGGCAACTGGAAAATGGCTTCCTTACAATCTTCAGAAATCAAGAAGGCTTTTAAAATTGGGGAAATAACTAGACCCAAGTATTTAGATCATCTGCAGGCCTTCATCAATGGACCTATGGCAAAAATGGACGAAGCAATAACAGCCCAAGACTGGAAAACATTTGAAGAATCATATTCCACAGGCATCAAGGCAGCAAATGCATACCACATCTCATGGAACCATGCAGAAATCGTCTGGCAATTACCTGATGAACCACCCAAACATCTCAAGTTATGATCCCGCGGTTGAAACATACCTTGAGGTTTAAAGGACAATTGAGAAGCTATGCTAAGCAAATACCTGAAAGAACTTCTCGTTAGCCTTCTCTTCCTATGCTGTGGACTGTTAATTTTTGTATGGCTAACGTATGGGTAGCAACTGATTTGACTAGTCCAGTACTCATTGTCCCCTTGTACCCACAACTAATACATATTCACAACTCGGTTAAAGATACTAAACATGAACTAAGATTATCGATTAGTAAAAGAAATTAACTGAACCACAGTTGATCTCTCCCAGATGAAGAAGGAGCACATCAACATCACTTAAGAAAATCCCTCATACTGTAAGAAATCTCCTTAAGCCTCTCAAACACCAGGTTATTCACCGAACCTACAGGGAATGAGCCGTCAGGATTCCGACTCCCTGCCGAAATCCCAGTTAACAAAGAAATACCCTCATCAATCGTGTTAACTGAGTAAATGTGGAATTCCCCGTTCCGAACCGCTTCGATAATTTCAGAACGCAACATCAAATGTTGTACGTTACTACCAGGAATCATAACGCCCTGAGAACCAGTTAATCCCTGGTTCTTACAAACATCGAAAAATCCTTCCACTTTATCATTCACTCCTCCAATAGCTTGGATCTCGCCTTTTTGATTCACTGAGCCAGTCACCGCAATACCCTGTTTAATAGGAAGGCCAGAAAGACACGATAGCAATGCATAAAGCTCTGTGCTTGAAGCACTGTCTCCATCAACTTCCTGGTAACTTTGCTCAAATGCAATATGTGCGACAAGGGATAATGGAAAATCGGACGCAAATTTGTCCGTCAGGTATCCACCTATAATCATCACCCCTTTAGTGTGCAATCGTCCACCCAAAGCAGACTCACGCTCAATATCTATTATTCCATCTCTCCCAATGCCGAGTGATACCGTTATTCGGGTAGGCCTACCAAAATGTGAATCCCCAATATTTATTACAGCTAGACCGTTAATCTGTCCAACGATTTCCCCATCGGTAACGATCACCACTAATCCCGTCTCCACCATTTCAGCCATTTTATCCTGAATCAACCCTGAGCGATAACTTTTCTCAGTAATCGCCTTTTCTACATGATCTGTGTTGATATATTGAGTGTGCCCAATCTTTGCCCAGTGGTCTGATTCACGAATAATATCAGTAATTTCAGCAAAACTAGTAGATAATTTATTTTGATCTTCTGCTATACGAGAACTATATTCAGTTAACCTAACTACACCCTCTCTACTCATATGTCTTAAATTTTCTTTAGAACATACCATTGCAACAAATGCCGCATAATCCTTCAGATTGAAATCATTACTCTCCATACTAATGTCAAACTCTGCCTTCACTTTGAATAAATCTAAAAAATCAGGGTCGTTAGAATACAACATGCGATAAAGCGAAGGATTACCGATTAATATAACCTTAACATCCAACCTGGCTGGAACAGGATTAATCGGCTTGACTCCAATAATCCCAACGTCATTAGTCATTTGCAAGAGTATTGCCTCTTCTTTTAAACAACGCTTAATTCCTTCCCATGCATTAGGGTCTCGTAATAAATCCTCGATCCTAAGCACTAAGAATCCACCATTAGCTCTATGCAGCGCCCCTGGCTGAATCATAGTGAAATCCGTACGTACCGATCCAAAATGCGACTCGCGCTCAACACTTCCAAGCAAATTCCGAAGCGTTGGATTCGGCTCCATAACAACCGGAGCCCCTAACGTGAATGCGTTATCCACAAGCACGTTCACGACATATCTTCGCCATCCCAAAATCGGATCTTGTTGCTCTATCTGTGCTGCATCCCCCTCAAGAGTTAGTCCTTTAGGTTTGAAAAGTTCCATGTTTTCCAACATATCGGAAGCTATATCATCCAAATAAGTGGTAATTCCAACAGCAGATGAATACTTATCCGCTAATTCCACAATCAGAAAATCCAAAGTTGCACGAACTACTCTCTGGTCCAAATTTCGAATGCTCTCTTGAACTGCCCTTTCAGCATTTTTTGATTCAATAACTAAGCGTTGCAGATCTTGCTGCAATCTTTGCTCAGCACTCTGCAATGCAACACGCTCTGCTTCTGGCAATGCCTCAATCGCATCGTTTTCAACCACCATTCCATCTTTCTGGGGCGTAATCACTAAGCCAGAAGGGGTATTGCTCAGGAGAAATCCTTCCTTCCCAGCTTGATCACTCATTTGCTGATACAATCCTTCCCTGTCACGCTGTAGATTTTGAAGAAATTGTTCTCTATGTTCTGAATATTGTTGGCTTTGGAAAGCTCGAAGAATATCCCGTTTTACCTCAGCTACGAAATTCCCCATCGATCTTCGGAACTGATGCCCCATACCCTGAGGAAGTTCTAGTATATTAGGAGATCCAGGGTTACGGAAATTATGAACGTAACACCAGTCTTGAGGTGGCTGTATTGAGGCAGCATGCTGATGCAAAAAAGAAGTCACTGCCGTTAACCTCCCTGTACCAGAGGGACCCGCTACGTAAACATTAAATCCCTGTTGCTTCATATTGAGCCCGAAATCCATAGATCTTACAGCACGCTGCTGGCCTATGATTCCCTTGAGTGGTTCCACTGACTCTGTAGTGTCAAAATCAAGGAACAAATCTTTAGTAGCTTTTGCAAGAGATTCTGGGGGCAATTCTAGCATTACACACTCCCTCTGCTTTTTGGGATTCCGATTCTGCTTTTAGCAGAATCCCCATATTATCCACTCCATACAATTACCGTATGAAAACCGCAATGGGTTTCTCATACTCGAAGTTTTTTTAAGTAATACTCGCGAAATTTACTCACCTTCGGAGATATTATGTACTGACAGTAAGGAGCTTCTGGATTATTACGATAGTACTCTTGATGATACGATTCGGCAGGATAGAAAATATCCAATGGAACAATCTCAGTCACGATTGGATCAACCCAAATCTCTTGTTGTGATAGAAACTCAACAGCCTGCTCCGAGGTTTCTTGCTGCTCAGCGTCATGAAAGAAGACCGCTGAGCGGTATTGAGTACCGATGTCATGCCCTTGACGATTCAATGTAGTTGGATCGTGAATCGCGAAGAAAATTTCAAGAAGCTCAGTAAAGCTTAAAATCTCCGGGTCGTAGCTGATTTGTAACACTTCTGCATGCCCTGTCATACCAGAACAAATCTGCTCATAGGTAGGATTTTCAACATGGCCTCCTGCATACCCTGATTCTACCTTCTTGACTCCGTCCAACAATTCAAATACAGCTTCAAGGCACCAGAAACAACCACCTGCTAAAGTTGCCCTAGATGCCTCCTGAACTAAGTCACCACCTTGATCTAAATTCACCATATCAAGCACCTCATTTCAACGTCTATCAGAATTACTGCAGCGCCCTGACAAAAAAAGCAGTCACATGGTTCCATGATTCTTCTGCCGCTTCCCCATCAAACTCAGACGGCCTAGCTGTATTGAAAAAAGAATGGCCAGCCCCCTGATAAATATGGATTTCATTATCTATTCCATTGGTTTCCAATTGAACTTGGAATTGCCGAACTTTTTCCGGAGGTATACCAGAATCTTCAGAGCCATAGGCTCCAAAAATTGGACATTGAATACGTTGCAATTGATCATCACTTGGCAGATCTCCCCCACCATAGAAAATAGCAGCAGCTCCGATAGCTGCCGTACCTGGAGAACTCGACCGTATCGCTGTATTCAAGCACAGGGCACCACCCATGCAAAACCCAATAACGCCGATTGGCAAACCATTTACTTCGGGCAGAGAGCTCAGATAACGAACTGCACTATCGAGTTCTCTCTCAACCTGTTCCATATTCATTGCCATTCTATATTTTCGGGCTTCTTCTAATTCAATAGACTCATTCCCATGATACAAATCAGGGGCAAGAACAGCGTATCCCTCTCCTGCAAATTTGCGGGCAATATCACGTATATCGTCATTCAATCCAAAAACTTCCTGGATCACAACTATCCCCGGCATGAGACCCGAAGAAAATGGAACTGCAAGATGCCCCGATGCTTGACTACCATTAATCGGGAAACTGATTTGTTTATCTACCGCTAATGAACTCATATCACATCCTTACCAACTCAATAGTGTCACACTAAACCCTCTCTTGGTCTAATCTCGTCCTGCAATTGCTTCAAATGTTCCTCGAAGTGTGCTGCCCAACCTTCAAGTACACCAATTACCACGACAGTATCTCCTGATCTGGTTCCACTACGCTGCAGTTGGTCTAAAGACAGATCTTTCGTCATGGAAAGTGCTTCGGCGATTTGTCCCATGAGCCTCTCAGTAGTACGTTGCCACGCCACGCTCAGGTCAAATGCAGGTGTAGTGAGATCTGGGGAATCCTCTTCTAGGAGGCTCGTCACCTGATTCGGATAGTACACAGCAGTAACGTGCCTTAGTAGATCAACGACACTCCACTCAGTTCCATTGAATCCAACTTCGGCACTAATGTCCCCAAGGCTCTGACGATACGAATCCTGAATACCCTCAAGGCGCACCTTCAGATCCTGTTTTCGCGACTCTATGCTATCTTGGCTCATCTTCTACTCTCCTTCACATCTCAGTTGGAAAATTTATGCGTGTATTATACACCTTGATAATATCCCCTATATGCTATTCTTATCATAGCTTTGACACTCATACATATCTGACTTTGACCAAACGACAGCAGTGAACGAATGCCTCTTGACAAAACAATTCAAAATATACTTGCATCGCGTAGCACGCGAACGACTCCTCCGCTACATAAACTTTCCCCCATGCAGGCAAGAGAAAACGAACGCATGGGTAGAAATATTTTCGAAGTACCTACTGACTGCACTGTGTACGATCGTCTAGTTCCCGGAATGCAAGGACTCCTAACGGCTCGCATATATACACCAAAAGGACCTGGCCCATTTCCGATCCTAGTATGGTTCCATGGTGGCGGTTGGGTCATGGGAGATTTAGAGCTAAGTCAAACAACACCCATTAACCTCTGCACAAACGCAAATTATATAGTTGCTTCTGTCGGCTATCGTTTAGCCCCTGAAACCAAGTTTCCCGGCCCTGTAGAAGACTGTTACACCGCTGCAAATTGGATACGAGATAATGCTATCCATTTGAACGGAATACCAAACAAAGTATCCATAGGAGGATCAAGTGCAGGCGGAAACCTTGCAGCAGCAGTATGTCTAATGACAAGAGACCGAGGCAATCCTAATTTTTCATTTCAACTACTCGTCTATCCAGTAATATCAAGTGATACTAACACCGAGTCTTATCGTCTATACAGCACTGGATATGGCATTGAAAAGGCGGATATGGATTGGTTTATCAAGCAGTACTTTAACGATGAGAAGGATCTACTGAATCCTTATGCTATGCCCATAAACGCCGTGGCCCTTGATAAGCTATGCCCAGCTATGATAATAACCGCACAGTACGATCCACTGCGTTCTGAAGGCGAAGCATATGCCATTCGCCTTCAGAACGCCAACGTACCAACAGATTACATTTGCTACCCTGGGATGATACACGGGTTCTTTAGTATGACGGACATCCTCGGTCAGTCAATACATGCTGTAAACAAATCAGCAGAGAAACTCATAAGCATATCCAAGGGATAGCACTCTACGCCTGGGGAAGATTTACTGAAGTCAATTGACACCGATGCCATATGCAGTTAAGATGCTTTTGCAATTGTTTGCAGGAGAATATATATGAGCTGTGAAACACATACTGCCACGACCCTCAAGCAATCAGGACAACGGATGACTCCGCAAAGATTGCTTATACTATCTGCCCTACGCCATACAGACTCTCATTTGACTGCAGCACAAATCCTTGGAGAAGTAAAAATATCGTACCCCTACCTAGATATTTCAACCGTATACCGAACGCTGAACGCCCTTATTCAAATGCGGCTAGTATCAACCACAGATCTTGGTCGTGGTGAATCGCGTTACGAATGGATTGATCATATAAGGCATCATCACCTCATATGTCGAAACTGTGATCAAGTCATACAGCTGAATCACGTATACCTAGAAAATCTAGGAGCAGAAATATTGGAAGACTACTCGTTTCAATCAGACATCGATCATATGGCCATCTTCGGTCTGTGCGACACCTGTCATACGCGTAAAGACTCCGATGCCAAATCATCTAAGACAAGATTTTGAGGTTCAAACGTGTTACTTTATGGAATTTTAGTACCAATAAGTAAAACCGTGTGCTTAGCGTTCATTCTTACAGCAATGACGGTCTCAGTCGCCTGTACCCAGCAAACCACTCCTCAACTATCCTATGTCGATCCGAGCGTCCTCCAAGTAGTGACCACTGTATCTCCAATAACTAGTCTTGCAGAAAACATAGGTGGCCAGAAAATCCATCTTCAAGGCATAATTCCAGAAGGAACAAATTCACACACATATGAACCTGCTCCGTCTGTGGCCAAAATACTTTCGACCGCGGATATCATAATTCTCAATGGTCTTTTTCTAGAAGAACCATCCCTCAAAATGGCCAAAGAATCTAAGCGTGATAGCGCAATCATATTACAACTCGCCAATCATGCCATAACCGAGGACGAGTGGGTATATGATTTTTCATTCCCCGAATCAAATGGACATCCAAATCCACACTTATGGACAGATCCGTTACTGGCATTGAAATATGCAGAATTAATCCTTGAAACTCTCATATCGCAAGATCCTAAGAACGCAAGTTATTATCAAAATAACTTCACTCTGTTAGAATCTAGGATCAAAGAACTCGACACACGCATCCAACATGCCGTAGCCACCATACCTGTCAATAAAAGAAAACTGCTGACTTATCACGATTCATTTCCATATTTCAGTATGCGTTATGGCTTCACCGTTATTGGTGCAGTTCAACCATCGGATTTTCGGGAGCCATCAGCTCGTGAAGTTGCTAACTTGATAAAACAAATAAGGGAAAATAAGGTTCCTGCGATTTTTGGCTCCGAGACATTTCCAAGCGATATCATGGAGCAAATCGCTAAGGAAAGTGGAGCATCGTTTATTAAAGGCCTACGAGATGATGACTTGCCAGGAAAATCCGGGGACACCAACCACACATACCTCGGGTTAATGATATCTGACATCGAAATAATAGTCTCCTCATTAGGTGGTACCGTCAACGACCTGGAGATGTTTGATACCAGTCTAGTCTTTGAAGGTCCAAGTACGGCTATATACCCTGAATAGGAAATAAAATGCTACATCCCACACCTCATGAGCAAAACCAAGGTATCCCAATAATTGAAATACAGGCCTTGTCATGCGGTTATGGCAATCAGCCTGTCCTTTCGAACGTAACTCTTGACATATACCGAGGTGATTTCGTAGGTTTTCTAGGCCCAAGTGGTTCAGGGAAAACTACGCTTCTTCGGGCGATATTAGGTGCGACCAATATATACAGTGGTGAAATCCTCATTGATCAGATACCCATATCCGCCAAACGTCCCAGAATTGGCTATGTACCACAACTCGAAACTATCGACTGGAATTTTCCAGTAACTGTTGAAGAAGTTGTCCTCATGGGCAGAACTATGGATAACATCATATTCCCTTGGTATAGCGCCGCTGATAAAGAAATCACCTACGAAATACTCCATCGCCTTGGCATTTATAATCTCAGAAAACGTCATATTCAAGAATTGTCTGGAGGACAACAACAAAGAGTATTTCTTGCACGAGCTCTAGTAAGCAACCCAAGCTTGCTACTCCTAGATGAACCTACTACAGGCGTTGACATCAAAACCCGCGATGAGGTCATGCATTTACTTCATGATCTCAATCATCAAGGGATCACCATCCTTTTAACAACGCATGAAATTAACGCGGTAGCAGCTCATCTTCCAACAGTAATTTGCATGAACAACGCTATCATTGCAAAGGGGTCACCAGCAAATGTTTTCACACCAGAGAATTTCCTGAAAACCTATGGGGCTGAGCTCCTCGTCATACAACACCAAGGTATGACCCTAGTAGCAGAGAGTCCTCATCTGGACAACAACAAAGAGAGACTTTAATGTTTGAACCTTTCCAATACGAATTTTTTATTCGCGGGATGGTAGCTGCGACACTGGTAGGTGGGCTCTGCGGATTGATCGGAGTGTACATTGTCCTCCGCCAAATGGCGTACATTGGGCATGGGCTCTCCCACGCGATATTTGGAGGCGCAGTAGTAAGTTACGTCCTATCAATAAATTTTTTCCTCGGTGCAAGTGCCTGGGGATTTCTCTCTGCCCTAATCATTACGTTTACTGCCCGCCGCAAAGAGATAGCAGCAGATGCTGCAATAGGAATTGTAACCACCGCAAGTTTTGCCTTAGGTCTGGCTCTCATTAGCCGTTATAAGACTTTTACTCGCAATTTTGATGCCGCACTATTCGGCAATATTCTGGGAGTCTCAGGGCAAGATCTAGCAGCGATCATTGTTGTTTCCCTGATATCTGTTGTTGCAATTATCCTCGGGTACAAATTATTGCTCTTTACTGCATTCGACAGAGAAGTAGCGCACTTCCACGGGGTCCCAACGGGATGGATAGACACAGGTTTCTCTTTGATCCTTGCTGCAACAATAGTAGTCTCCTTACAGGTCCTTGGAGTAACCCTAATTGCCTCAGCAATAGTCATTCCTCCTATAGTGGCAAGACTACTCACCAATAGTTTCATGAAAATGATCATTCTGTCATCAATCATCGGATCACTGTGCGGTCTTTGTGGAATATACCTTAGTTTCTATATTGATGTATCTTCTGGAGCAACGATTGTGCTGTTCTCTACCGCTTTATTCAGTATCGTGATGGCGTATACTAGCCTTCGTAATAAAAGCAGGCTCCGAAGGATGTCTAACTTATCTGAGATGTAACCAATTGCTTGCCTCCCCTTTCGGCCTCACCGAAACTACCCATTAGACTAAGTCATAATGACTCAATCCGATTAAACACCTAGCAATTTCGCCATCGGAAAATCTGGCGAAGCTACTGTCAGAGGTTAAAAAAAATGCGAGCTGCTATTTATAACAAGTATGGAGCGGCGACAGTATTGCAAGTCAAAGACATTGCCTCTCCGAAACCTTGCTTGGATGAGGTATTGGTTAGGGTACATGCCAGCTCAGTCAATCCCATAGACTGGAAGATACGGAACGGATTTTTTTTATTACGCCTGATATTTGGGTTACTAAGACCGCGCAAAAAAATTCTAGGCGTAGACTTTGCCGGAGAAATTGTCGGATTAGGGACCGCAGTTACTAAGTTCAACCTCCACGATAAAGTCTTTGGGGCAACATCCAAGGGAGCATACGCAGAATACGTATGTGTTAATGAAGCAAATGTATCCACTAAACCAAAATCGATGTCATTCCAAGAAGCTGCTGGTGTTCCTTTGGCCGGATTAACCGCACTCCAAGCTTTGAGAGACAAAGGCGGTATCCGACCAAACGACAATGTACTTATCTACGGCGCATCAGGCGGTGTAGGAACTTTTGCAGTACAACTAGCGAGATCTTTAGGCGCAAACGTAACAGGAGTCTGTAGTAAAGAAAGCATTCAATTAGTAAAATCGTTGGGAGCACAACAGGTGATCGATCGAGCCTCCGCCGAGTTTACACTCCCAGAAAGACACTACAACATCATTTTTGACGCTGCAGGGAAAGCCTTCTATGCTCGTTTCAAAAGAAGCTTAAAACAAGAGGGAAAGTATATCGCAAGCACACCACAAGCCAGAGATTTATTACCCTTAGCCTTAACGTTTCTAGGTAAGGCTAAGGCAAAAACGTTGATTACTCGCCTGAATGGCGAAGACCTCGTTACACTCAGTCAAACCATCGAAAAAGGGTCACTTCGAACAGTCGTAGATTCTGTCTACCCACTAACTGAAATCGTAGCAGCTCACCAATATGCAGAACAAAGTCATTCCAAAGGAAAGGTTATCCTCGAAATAGCCCATAATGATTAATGGTTATCTGATGACGACGCGCGTACCTGTACGGGAAGATTCCAACACTCCATCCAATATCTGTTGGCATTTCCATCCATCGTAGAAATTAGGGGACGGTGATACCCCGTTTTGAATACCCTCAATAAATTCGCGAACCAACAAGCGAAATGGAACTGATCTCCCATCACGTTGGTCTTGAAACGGGCGAAACTTGTCGGGCATCGCCAGTTTCGCCAACTCCGAGTCTCCTAACCGTGCTCCCATGACCTCCCCATCATGAGGGGGGTTTACTCCAGGCTGCAGGGCAACCAACGTACCCTCAGAGCCAAATAGATCTATCCTTGCCCCTCCACCAAAAGGTGAAACACTACTAGCGTGCATGGTAGCAAGCCCACCATTTTCAAATTCAAGGGTAAAAAGAAATGTATCATCAGCCGTGACCCGCACTGAGGCCTCGGATTCATCCCCCCTGTCAGGATAGTGAGTCCAAACACGAGCATCAACTGATATCACATCTCCAAACCAATGCCTCAAAGCATCAATGTAGTGTGACCCAAGTGCAAACAAAAACCCACCTCCTTGTGAGCCATCAAGAGCCCACGTTGCAGGTCCAGATCTGACCCCGTCCCGAGGACCAAAGAACAAACGTAAAGAAGCAAGCCTTATCTCACCCAAATATCCTTCATGAATAAGAGCTTGTATATATGCACGTTGAGGCGACCATCTGAACTCATGCGTTATCATGGAAGTTCTATTTGTTTTTTTAGCAAGGTCATACAATTCAAAGGCTTCAGCGACATTCAATGCAAATGGCTTCTCACAAAGAACATGTTTGCCTGCTTCTAAAGCTGCTTTTGCCATGGGGTAATGGAACGCTGGGGGGGTTACGATACTGACAGCATCAACATCAGTCCTACTTATCAAGTCCCGATAGTCATCTGTATAGTAAGGTATATTGAATTCCTTAGCCGCATTTTCAGCACGCTCAATCCGACGACTACAAACCCCTACAACCTCAACCCCCTCATCCTGAAATCCCGGAATTTGTACGATCGTTCCAAATCCAACCCCAATTACCCCAACTCGCAGATTTGCAATACCCATCACACCTCCGATTTATCGCCTAGCATTATTGCCGCCCCCTGGACAAAGACTGGTTTAACTGCCATTGCAGAAGCAACAATGCACAGCCCTGGCAATATAAGGAATATCATAACTGCTTTACTATAAGAATCCAGCAACTCGGTCAAGAAAGCAAAGGGCAACGGCCCTAATGCCGCTGCAGCAATAGTTACCGTTGTAGCAATTCCCCGAATGCTTCCTAAGTATTGTCTGCCATAATAATTTGGCCATATAACGCTATTGACCGTCATGAGAAACCCAGTGCTGAACCCAAGTATTCCGCCATAAAGCACAGCTTCTAATGTATTCCCAACCAAGAACGTCCACAGCATAGCCACTACTAGGCCTATTTGGCCAAATACCAACAAGTATCTACTTATTATACGCTCCACCAAGATACCCCCTACAAATGCCCCAACCAAGGACATTGGCGCAATAACTGTAAAAACTGTTGCAGCAAGTTCAGCGCTCAGTCCTTTACTTTCGAACAAAGATACCTGTAGGAAGATAAGTGCCGTGACTATAAACGAAGCAGAAACACTGGCGAACATCAAGTACCACATGGTTTTTGTACGAATAGCCTGGCTTAATGTCCAATCTTCATTGCTAACTAGCGAAGTCTGCGTTGAATCGTTTTCTTGGATTTTACCGTCAGGAAGTAGCCCCACCGATTCAGGTGTCCTACGAACTAGAATCAAAGCAGGTAGAAATAAAACCCCTATAATAACTCCTCCCAATACAAGCCACGCGTTCCTCCACCCCGACACTTGTATCAACATGTGAATAAACGGGGGGAAAATTGCCTGGCTAAATGCACTGCCAAGGGAGTGAATTGCCATCGCTCGGCCACGCAACCGAACAAACCAAAGGGAAACCAAAGTAGTAGGAATAAGAGACAAGGATCCCTGTCCTAGAGTCCGGATTAGCGCAAACCCTATAAACAACTGCAATGGCCCCGATATGTTCGCCATCCAAACTGTCGCTAGTCCAAAACATATCGATATGGAAATCAACATAATCCGAGCACCATAACGGTCTAATAATCGCCCAACAAAAAACATTGTTGTTGCAGCACATAAAGATCCAAGTGTGTAAAGCCCTGCGGCATATGTCAAACCTAACCCGAGGTCACTTCTCATAGGCTCCAAGAAAATTGAAACACTATAGGTTTGGCCCGGTCCTGATGCAAACATCGCTATGGCCGAGACCCCAAGAATTATCCACCCATAATAAAATGGAATTCTCTGCACAAACGGCATGTCCAATTTATCCATTTGATCAGTCATTTCACAAGTATAGAATACAGATACAAAAGAAGCACCAACTAACTTGGTGTTATATGCGAACACTGTCACAAACTGTTAGAATCACCCCATGAGTTATGGATTATGGTTTAAGACCTATCTAAAACATCCATTGCAACTCGGTGCCCTCCTTCCAAGCGGACCGGCATTAAGCAAGCTTATGGTCAAGCACATCGATCCCAATACCTCTGGCTATGTACTCGAATTGGGTTCCGGAACCGGATCCTTCACGAAAGTTCTCATACAAAGAGGAATCCCTGAGGAAAAGCTTATTCTGATTGAACAAGCCCCTGAGTTCGCAGATCTACTCCACTCCAAATTCCCTAAGGCCACTGTAGTGCTCGGAGATGCAACCCACAGCGTCGAGATCCTCAAATCTTTGGGAATCAACCAATGTCATGAGATCGTGTCTGGAGTTCCCCTCAATGCAATGGATATTGAATTGCGTAAATCAATTTGTGCTGAAGGCTTCAAAGTACTCAAGCAAGGGGGTTCCTTCGTACAGGTATCTTATCTCCCTCGATGTTCCATACCTAGCGATACAATTCTAAGTAGTAATGCAAGAAAATTGTTTTGTGGTATGACTCTTCTCAATCTTCCACCCGCGTTCGTATGGCGTGCTCAAAAGAACGTTAGTTCAACTGCAAGATAGAGGGGGTCACATGTTCACCAACAATGTCCAAGAAACCAACGGTCCCCAAACCCGAAACTTGATTCGGTAAAGTGGGGCTACCGGGGTTAACTACGACAAAACTGTCATACTAATCTATACGGGGCACATGAGTATCCCCGCACACCACTATGTCTACAGCTTGGCCAAAATACATCTGGAAAAGTTCTTCAGTCGTCCTCCACGGTACTTCTTCGGGTAGTGGAAATCCGTGAATCAAGCCGATAGAAACACCTTCTGCAATGAACACATGCGATTCTTTCACTCTCGAATCTTCAGGGACTCCTGGTCGATGCCGATTTGATCGGGTTGGGTAATCTCCATTGCCCCTGGCTCCTAATACAGGAGCGATTGATCCGAACCAATCCAGAACACTTATGATATGCATGCCTCCGGCATGCAAGATCATATCAACGCCCTGAAAGGCGGCGTATACCTGAGAGGGAACATCCGGCCCCGTTTCAGGGATATGGGTGTCAGAAACCACCCCAATCCTCATATTAACCATCCTCCTTTTAGGGATATCATCAACCTCATTCGATTTGTTACAAACGAATTAAACATGACAAGTTTCCTTACTGAAAAACCGCACCCATGGCTCCACCCCCAGCAGCAATCGATTCACCAGTGATACATTCCGCTTTAGGAGATGCCAAGAATGCTACTAAATACGCTAGTTCAGATGGGAAAATATTTCGCTTTATCGCTACCCCTTGGGTGTTCTTTGCCACTAATTCTTCCACACTTATACCCTGGCGGGTGGCCCGTTGTTCAAGACCTCGATCTACGTCCTCTGTCCGAGTACCACCAGGATGGATTACGTTGACCGTAATACCGTCTGTACCCAACTGATCGGAAAGGGTTTTGGTAAGATGGGACACCGCAGCATTCCTCAGCCCATAAATGCTAGATTGCCTAGCAGATAGGCCTCCAATATTAATTATTCTTCCCGATTTTTGAGACTGCATATATGGTGCCACTTCTTTGATACAACGAAAATAACCCACAACTTTTGTATCTAAATCTTGACTGAGATCTATCTCATCGGCCTCTGCGAGAGTGCCTCGCACCTGTCCACCAACTACCGCGGCGTTATTCACTAAAATATCTACCCTACCTAAATCTTGCACTGTTTGCTGTACCATTTTTTGGACGTCTTCCGTTTTCGTCATATCTGCCACGATCGGGATAACCCGACGCCCAGTTTCCGATATCAACTGTTTCGCAGTCGACTCCAGAGTCTCACGAGTCCTCGCACAAATGGCAACATCAACGCCTTCTTGGCACAATTCAAAAGCTATTGCTCGACCTATACCCTTGCTACCTCCAGTAACTATTGCAACCTTGCCTTCTAACTCCAAATCCATAACTTCTCCTTTCCATACAAATTTGCAAATAATCCTGCCTATATACTGCAAGCTTGATTCATTGCCATCCCAGATAGAAAAGTAATCACAGTTTAAATTAGCCGAGTATAAACAAGCTAGCCCAATAATAAACCTGCACCTACCAAACAAGTATTGGGCTCCGGATTCCTGACCCAGTTTCCCTGTCAGGAAATGATTTTACACCAAACAGAGCAAACAATAGTCTCGCAAGATCTCCTGGGTCAAAGGGCTCTTATCATCCTATTGCAACGCATGTCTTCATGCAAAGCAAAAATCTAGATGCCATTGCTTGGCGAAGAATTCCGTTGATATTCTAGGCCCGCCTTGGTCCATATGGAAACTCTTAAGAGAAATTCAAGGTAGTGCAACTTACATGGATCATCAATTTAATTATATAATTCAGTTAATGTAAGCATTCCTTCCGTACCCAAATTTCAATTTTAGTGCTGCATGCCTTGACTACAGGTTTTTTAAGGAAACAACGCGTGGAGGCGAAACAAATTTACGGCATTATCACTGACAGAACCACGACCAAGAGTTGGCGAAATCACCCGGCGGTTCTAATGTGGATGGATTATCCAGACTCACTGACTCGCTACCATAATGCGATGATTAGTGAATGGATATCTAGGGGATATCGCAACACACTCCCATATTTGAGTAGTGAAACACCGCACGAGGCCCCTTTCTGGTTAAACGATTCAAGAGTTCATCTTCCGCACCAATCTAATCTTTTGCGCAAGGATTTCAATTATTACAAACGTTTCGGATGGACTACCCGTCCTAACCTCCCTTACTACTGGGCAGTGAGCAAACCAACTCTGAACCCATTTCGGGCTACGAAAGATTTCCACCAACATGATACAAAACGATAAAACATTGGTTACAGGAGCAACTGGGTACATTGGTGGACGCTTAATCCCTAAGTTGCTTGAACTCGGCTACCCAGTACGTGTTCTAGCTAGGAACCCAGATCAACTGGGGGGACACCCCTGGCGAGAAAAAGTCGAAGTGGTAAAAGGTGACGTCCTTGACCCCCTCAGCCTATCCGGAGCAATGGAGGGTATCCGCTATGCATATTACCTCATTCACAGTATGGGCAGTGGAAATAATTTCCACCAGTATGACATAGATGCAGCTCATAATTTCGGTACCCAGGCCAAGACATCTGGGGTTGAACGCATCATCTACCTAGGGGGGCTAGGTGACCCAGAAGAGAGTTTGTCTCAACACCTAACAAGTCGTCACGAAACGGGCACTGCGTTGCGATCAACAGGCATCCCCGTGACCGAATTTCGAGCAGCTGTAGTGGTCGGCTCTGGGAGTATGTCTTTCGAAATGATCCGATACTTGGTCGAACGTCTCCCCACAATGATATGCCCACGATGGGTATATACGAAAGTCCAACCAATCGGGATCACAGATCTTCTCGAATACCTTTCCACCGCTTTGCAAATCCCTGAAACTACCAATCAAATTATCGAAATCGGTGGTAAGGATGTGACAACATACGGGGATATGATGTTAGGATTCGCAAAAGCTCGAGGACTCCGTAGATTATTAATTCCGGTACCCGTTTTAACCCCTAGGCTTTCTTCGTACTGGATTCACTGGATTACTCCTATACCGTCTTCACTAAGCGGGCCGTTAATCGAAGGGTTACGCAACGAAGTGATAGTAAAAACCCCAACCGCTCGACGCTTGTTTCCCTCCATACACCCTATGGACTACATATCCGCCGTCACCTTAACTCTGAACGATCTGGATGCAGGAAGAATTGATACATCATGGAGTGACGCTCTATGGGATTCAACCTGCCTGACTTCAACACTAGAACTTGAAGCGCAATCAGGGATAATACTCGAACGTCGAAGGTTAAGTATAGCGGCATCTCCCGAGACTGTTTACAGAGTTTTCACTGAAATAGGTGGTGCCCGTGGATGGTACTTCGCAAATTGGTTATGGCAAATCCGGGGCGTGGTAGATCGAGTCATAGGAGGTGTCGGACTTCGACGAGGACGCAGACACCCTAACGAACTAAGAATGGGAGATGCTGTCGATTTCTGGCGTGTTGAACACCTTCAGCCGGGGACATCTGTTCGATTCAAAGCCGAAATGAAACTACCAGGAAAAGCGTGGCTACAATTTACAGCCACAGCACAACACGATAACTCCACCGTACTTGAACAGATAGTTGGATTTGCCCCAAAAGGTCTGTCTGGGTTAATGTATTGGTATGCACTATACCCGATCCACCGAATAATTTTTCATGGGTTGATACGAAGTATAAAATCCCGAGCAGAATAGGAATTCACTCAAATCACAGGATCCATAAAATGGTACAACGAACATTTGATTATGTAGGCACAAACCCGTTGCGCTTAGGAATAAGTTCATGCCTTATCGGAGAGAAAGTCCGATTCAATGGTGGTCACGTTCGGGACGCAATTTTGGAAGATACTCTCGGTCGCTACGTTGACTGGGTGCCTATATGCCCAGAAGTAGAAATTGGGATGGGAATACCTAGAGAAACAATTCGCTTAACTGGGCACCAAAATGAGCCTCAACTCATAGCCCCCAAATCACAAACCAATCACACTACCAATATGAAACAGTGGACCCAATCATATCTTAAACAGTTATCAACATCTAATCTGGATGGCTACGTACTAAAAAAAGATTCTCCTAGTTGTGGCCTATTTAGAGTTCGAATTTATGATACAGATACAACATATTCCCGAAATGGAACTGGATTATTCGCCCGTGAACTCACGACGACCTTTCCTTTATTACCCGTGGAAGAAGAGGGAAGGCTCCACGATCCAAAGTTGCGGGAAAATTTCATCGAAAGATTGTTCGCCTACTCAGAATGGAGACAACTAACGACCGACAATCCAACTATCCCTAACTTGATCGCATTTCACACCGCCCACAAATCCACCTTGATGGCCCATCAACCTAGAAACCAGACAGCACTAGGTAGAATTGTAGCCCAAGTAAAACCCCAAACTCTGCAAGCCACCCTCGAAGAATACAGCAGCCTTTTCATGGAAACAATGACCTTCATAGCAACAACCAAAAAGCACACCAACGTCCTACAGCATCTAATCGGATTTCTAAAAACCTACCTTCCAAGCGAAGATAAGTTTGAATTGCTGGACTTGATTGAACAATACCGAAATAAACAAATTCCGCTAATCGTTCCTGTAACTCTTCTGCAGCATCACTTACGAAAATATTCAGTGCCAGATTGGGTAAAAACACAAACATACCTCAACCCATATCCAAGAGAACTGTCATTGCGAAACCACGTATGACACACAGTAATCATCAAGAAATGGGCTCGCAAAACGTATGCTTTACTTATAAAGCCTATTTCATTCACAGCAACTGGTAAGGTAATTCTGATTAATAACTTTTATAACAGTAAGCCGTGTGCCATCCCTAGACAAGAGTCAAGTGATATGCATCATCAGCCCATGCATATGCCATATAACTTAAAGATATCATTTACCTATTCCCAGCTAAATGAGCGAATCCACTAGGTGATCAACCAATCGTCACTACATCCATACTTCAAGCCGTCTCGTCAGGTATCGAGAATAGCAGCATTGTAGGAAATTCTTGATCGTTTCCATGCCGGTATACGTCAACCTCAATGGTACGACTCTCCTCTGCAAATGATAAACGTTCAGTAAAGAGCTCTGGGATAAGCCATTCAAGTAGACTGATTCCTATATCAAATATTCAAAAGATAAGCAACATTGATTTACCAAAGACTATGACTTGCTAGGAATACCCAAATACAGAGAAGGCGACACCAAAGATAGAAAGATAGACAAACTGTCCTCGGTATCTTTGGTGGATCGTGCACACTGCAACCAAACATCTCCATATTCCTTCTATCAAAATCGTCACTTGACAAGCTACCCTACAAATAGCATGAAGTAATCAAATCACGGACTTTCACTTATTGGCAGTGGCAATACAATGTGATTAAATGTAGTATAAACTCGTATTATAGTGCAACCTAGGAGGTATAAATGACAAAGATTTCTCCAGACATCAAGGATTTCGTCAAGGAAAAATACGGAGAGCGTGCCCGTCAAGTAACACAGTTGACGGTGTTAACAGACATCGATGATGCTGCCTGCTGTGCTGATGGCACATGTGACACTAATCTCGACGTATCATTTGGGACATTTTCAAATCTGTACGAACGTGCTGACCTTGAAGGGCTTCCGCTAGAAGCAATCGCCTCATCCGCAGGTTGTGGTAACCCAACAGCACTCGCGAACCTTAAAACCGGTGAACGTGTACTCGACTTGGGTTCAGGCGGTGGTATCGACTGCTTTCTCGCAGCGCGACAGGTGGGCCCTGATGGTCACGTTACAGGACTAGATATGACCACCGATATGATCAACTTAGCCCGAAAAAACGCCGCGTCTTTAGACATCTCAAACGTCGAATTTATCCAGGGAGAAATGGAAGATATCCCTCTTCCTGATTCGAGCATCGATGTCGTTATATCCAACTGCGTGGTATGCCTATCCCCTGACAAAGATGCGGTAGCACGCGAAAGCTTTCGAATACTCTCACCAGGTGGTCGCTTACACATTTCGGACATGATGTCCCTTGGCATAGTACCAGAAATCCTACGAAGCGACACCGAAAAATGGACCGCCTGCATAACTGGAGCTGAAGACCGAACGTCATATCTTACCCGATTAGAAGACGCTGGATTTACGAATATCTCTATCGATGAAGACGGGATAGCACGCATATACGATCCAATCGCTCCCGCCGTCATCAGCGTCAAAGTTGTAGCATACAAGCCTAATTGATCCTCATTGATGGTAACTCTATATAGTCTGCCCCATGGTACAGACTATATAGAGTTACCATCAATGTAACGGGGTGTTGTCATGCCCCATGGTACAACATCTGCCTATCGAATATTGTCCTTGAAGAACTGGACAGCCCTCGGCCACGTATCGTAAGCGGCTACCAGATCATATCCACCTTCGTTGGAATCGTTGAAGAATCCATGTGCAGCCCCTTCATAGATATGGACCTCCACGTTTTTGTTATGTTCATTCAAAACTTTCTCCAATTCATTGGCTCTATCCGCCTCCCCATCGCCATAAAATGCGAGAACCGGTGCCTCGATGCCGGATAGACTATCCGCAGGGTTAGGAATACCCCCATAATAGACGATAGCCCCTGCAACATTGTGATTTCTTATAGCCGTTGTTAAAACGAGTCCTCCCCCCATACAATATCCAACACATCCAAATTTCGAGCCACTTGCAAACGGCTGGCTAAGGAGCCATTCTCCAGCTCCATCAATTTCTTTTGCAGCCGTCTCATACTGAAGTTCCATTGCTAACTTCTTCGCTTCATCAGGCTCAGCTGTTACTTGCCCATGATATAAATCAGGCGCTATCGCAACAAATCCAAGTCGAGCAAACCGCTCTGTCACATCTTTAATATGTGCATCGACCCCCCACCATTCTTGAATTACGATAATAGCAGGGTGAGAGCCTTCACCCACAGGACGAGCCAGGTACCCATCAGCCGTATTGCCGTTAGTGCGGAAATTCACAGTTTGAGTGATAATATTTTCAGGCATTCCCTTCACCTCAACTTTAAGTTGAAAATAAGTTTGCACTTAACCTCATCTATTAGCAAGCGCAGACTTGTCAGATATCATAATAAACTCAAGTTACAGAAAATTGACCTAGGCTATATTATTGACAAGCAAGTGTACTAAATTAACATCCAAAGGGACACAACAACCTAATGACGTACCAAGACCCATCCCAATACGACGTCCAAGTTGATTCCCGTAAATTTCCAAACATCCTCCTCGCATTTCAAGTAATCCCATTTAGGTGGCTATGGTTCAGCATCCTCTTTTCCTCAATGTCCATGGGTATTCGCATGCTTGCCCAGGGCTGGCTAGTGCTAGACATGACAAATTCTGCATTTTGGGTTGGAGCCATAGCAGGCATGCAAGGCTTAGGATTAGTAACCTTCGGAACCATCGGAGGAGCAATAGTAGACAGGTTTGAAAAACGGAAAGTTATAACCATAGTGCATTTATGTACTGGAGTAGCAAGTTGCACCACCGCATTACTCGTCATAACCGGTACCGTGGAACTCTGGCACATGCCGTTCCTTGCATTCGCCCAAGGTATCGCTATGTCTATCCAAATTCCAGGCAATAATGCCTTAGCCTATCAACTAGTAGGACCTAAACGTTTACTAAATGCAATGGCAACCAGACTGGCAGCAATGAACATAAGTCGCATTATTGGTTCTCTTATTGCAGGAAGTTTAATAGCGCAATTCGGCATAGGAAGTGCTTATTTGTTTGCTGCATCAGGTTCTTTGATTGGAATTGCATTTCTTTGGTGCATACCAAAAAGCTCGCCTAGTTCGGATATCAAGGCTCCGTTCTGGCAAGAGATCAAACAGGGAATGGGCTATATATGGGCAAATCCAACTATTAAGCGATTGCTGTTTCTAAGCTTATTCATGGAAGCTTTTGGATTTTCCCATTTCGTTATGATGCCTGTCATGGCAAGAGATGTTCTTGAAGTTGGGGCCACTGGACTTGGATATCTATCCGCTGCAAGTGGAGTCGGCTCAGCCCTTAGCACCATAGCGGTAGCAAGTCTCGGAGATTTTCATCGAAAAGGAATACTCCTTACTGTGGCTGCCTTACTAGCAGGAGTATCATTGATTTTATTTGCACTTTCTCCCTGGTTCATACTCTCCCTTTTCCTTGTGGCTTTAGCAGGTGGAGCACTTATGGGCTACGATGTGACTATGGCAACAATGTTGCAACTTTTATCCACAAACAACATGAGAGGACGAGTCCTAGGGGTTTATGGGCTAACCTTTGGGTTCACCCCTGTGGGTGGGTTGATTGCAGGATCAGTCGCTGCAATTTTTTCAGCTTCTCTAGCAATTTCTATTGGAGGCGCTGTCATTATAGTATATGTTGCTTCACTAGCAAGGCACACACTAAGATTGGGAAGCACAGATCAAGAAACTATTTAAATCAAATATCACGAGTAAAATTCAATGGATTCACCTAAAATTAATCCTTGGCAAATATTAGGCACACTCGGTATATCTATCGGATTTATTAGCTCTATGGCGGTGGTATTTTGGACATGGATAATCGTGCTCTCTGAACTTGGTTTAATCTATTTTCTTGCCTCAGCAATCTTTTTTCCTATAACCTTAATTTTCGCTGTCCCCATGGTTTGGGCCTTGCAAGATGGATTCCCAATTATACTATTATGTATTTGGATACTTATGTGGGTAGCTCCAACAACCGGTATACTGCTGGCGATAGCAAAGAGGTCTAATCCACCTCCACACGATTAAGTTTCACTTTATCCTAATCTGTCCAATTCATATGCCAGCGCGTGACATTTTTAGCTTCATCCACTAGGATACGTATACCGTCGATTTGTCATCATATTCAGACGCATATCGTTGTATTCGAAATTTCTACATATTGGATTAATGCCAAAGCCAATTACAAAGGATGAGTAATCGTATGGACAACTATTCTACAAGCCAACCTTTAGCGACCACTCGAATTGTCGACCTGACTCACGGAATAGCCGGGCCTTACTGCACTAAGCTTCTTGCTGATTACGGAGCAAACGTAATAAAAGTAGAACGCCCTCTAACAGGAGATTATGCCCGGGGGTTAGGCCCCTTCCCCAACGATATAAGCAACCCCGAAACTAGTGGTATCTTTCTCTTTCTCAACACAAACAAACGAAGCATTGCACTGGATATTAACAATGATTCCGATTCGGAATTCTTGCAGGGATTGATTGGCGAAGCAGACATTCTAGTCGAAAATTTCAAACCTGGGCAGATGGAACAATGGGGACTAGGGTACGAAGCCCTGAACAAAATCAACCCAAATCTTATCATGACATCCATAAGTAATTTCGGCCAAAGTGGCCAATATAAAGATTATCAGGGTTCCGATCTAGTACTCTACGCAATGGGCGGGAATATGACACGAACAGGGCTCCCAGACAGGTATCCACTACAACTCGTAGATAACCACGTCCAATACCACGCAGGCAATGTTGCAGCTATGGCAACACTCGTAGCATGGTACAGCAGGAACCATAAAGGCATTGGCGGGCAACATATAGACATATCCATTTTAGAGACACAGTTAGGATCCGTAAATGGCAGCTTTCAATCTTTCGTAGGATACCAGTATACCGGCGACAGACCACTCCGTCTTTCACAGGGTGGAGCTATTGGTCTCCCCGGCAATGGATACTTCCCATGCCTTGATGGATACGTTGGAATCAGTGCCCCCTATGCACGCTGGCCAAACGTAGTAGCAATGTTAGGTATGCCAGAATTACTTGACGACCCTCGCTTCAATACCCCAGCAAAACAATCTGACCCAGAAGTCCGTGAAGAATTTATCGGTACCATATGGCTTCCCTGGGTATTAGAGCGGACGAAGCTGCAATTTGTAGAAGAGTGCCAAGCACATGAAATAATCTCCGGGTTGATCAATGACGTCAGCGAAGCAATGGATCACAATCCCCAGGCTGATTCAAGAGGCTATTTTGTCACCAAAGATCACCCAGCCGCCGGGATGTTACGGTATCCAGGAGCACCAATTCATGCGCCCAAGGGCTGGTGGCAGCTACGTCGTGCTGCCCCTTTACTCAATGAACATCAGGAGGAAATTCGGACGCATAAGTGGAATGCGTCAAGTTCTGCAATCGGCGAATCAGAAGCGCCCAGCGGCAAACTCCCCCTTGAAGGAATTCGAGTCCTAGATATTACCCTGGCACTTGCAGGGCCATATGCCACTATGCTTTTGGCTGACCTAGGGGCGGAGATTATCAGGCTCGAACCCCTGAGTTTCCTTCCCCTAGGGGGAAGAGGGCAACTCGCTAGACCAAACCCCGAGCAGGAAAAGAATGCACTTGTGTCACTTTACCCCAACCGAGATCCAGGACAACGACCCTGGAATCGAGGCTCTGGGTTCAACTCAATGGCACGAAACAAGCACTCAATAAGCATCGAGCTGGGTACCCCGGAAGGCAAAGAGTCTTTTCGCAAATTGGTAGAGGTCAGCGATCTATTTCTGCAGAATAGCGTCCCTGGGGCAATGGAGCGCCTGGGGCTTGGGTATGACACTTTGAAGGAATGGAATCCACGGATGAGTATGCTTTCAATAGCTGGTCCCGGGCAAACAGGTCCTTGGAAAGAATACCGTGGCTGGGGCTATATATTTGAGGCGCTCTATGGCTATGGATCAATTATCGGGTACCCGGATATGGACGCTGATGGGATGCCTGTAACGGTGCCTTCGGACCCCGCAACAGGAGTTACTGCCGTCATGGCTACTATGATGGCGCTCAACCAAAGGGAACACACCGGACAAGGCTCGTTTATCGATATATCACTGGGCGAAGTATACGCACCTCATATGAGCGAACAATATATGGACTACCAGATGAACCGCAGGGTAGCTCAAAGAATGGGCAATCGCCATCGGTCGATAATACAAGGGGCGTACCCCTGTGCTGGCCAGGATGAGTGGATTGCCATTTCAATCAGTACAATCGATCAATGGCAATCTCTCTGTAGTCTCATGCAATCTGACAAATTCGAACACCAAGAATCCTTTGTAAATATGGGGCAACTTAGAGAACATCACGACAAAGTGGATAGAATCATATCGGAATGGACGAAAATCGCCAATAACTACCACCTTTTCCATCGGCTACAAGCTGCTGGAATCCCCGCGGGCCCCTTAATCCATCCAAAGCTGGCTTTCTCAGATCCCCATCTGAAAGAGAGAGAGTTTTTTGTTTCCGTGAACGCCCCAGAAGTTGGAACACACCTATACCCTTCTACGATATACAAAATGTCGAAAATTCCCTTCAGCGTCCGAAAACCCCCTGTACGCCTTGGAGAGGATAATGAATACGTTTATCGAGACGTGTTGGGGCTAACTGAAGAAGAATATACCAACCTCGTATCCTTAGGCTACATTGGTATGGATTATTTGCCCCACGTACCATGAAGTCTCTCTCTGTCCTCATCTGTTAGCGTGTTACAATGCCACCATAGTGGAAACTAAAAGAATCTCTATAAATAGACCAAGAATCTTCTATGGTTGGTACATCGTAGCCGCTGCAGCAGCTATTAACGTATACGGAGCTGGGGTATGGTTCTATGGCTTCCCTATCTTCTACAAAGCTTTGCTAGATGAATTCGGCTGGACTGCCGCTGCGGGAGCTCTGGTTATTTCCCTGTCACGGCTTGAAGGTGGCCTTGAAGGTCCCATCATCGGCTGGGCTGTGGATAAATTCGGGCCAAGGTTAATGGCTATTATAGGAGCCATCATAACTGGGATCGGATTCATGGTTATGAGTCGCGTCTCCGAATTCTCCATCGGACCAATACACGTTAGCTCGTTCGTTGCATTCGTTTTGCTTTACGCTGGATGGATGTCAATCGGGTATAACACCGGGTTCGGACACGCCAGCATGGCGTCAGTAAACGCCTGGTTCATCAGGAAGCGATCAAGGGCTTTTGCAATATTCTCAGTGGGAGCTGGGGGCAGCGGCTTCACTGTTTTTCTCTTGGGATATCTCGTAGACAGAGTGGGGTGGCGTGATACCGCTTTTCTTGCTGGGGTTGGAATATTTATAATCATCATCCCGATTTCTCTACTCCTTAGACACAAACCCGAACAGTACGGGTATTTGCCAGATGGAGACACCAAGGACGATTTATTAACCGCACAAACTGCACGTGATGACAGCATAAAAAAAGGTCATCCCTCAGATACTATAGTGCCGGACAACTATGACTTCTCTGTCAAAGAATCGCTACAAAGCTTCGCTTTCTGGATGTTAATCCTTGGGACCGGCGCTCGGGCATTCGCGATGACTTCAATAGTCGTACATCAAATTGTATACCTTACCGAAGTTCGTGATATCCCCCTCGTGCAAGCAAGTGCCGCATTGGGAGGCATGGTATCCATCAGCATCATAGGACGCCTCGGATTCGGCATCCTTGGAGACTATATCGACAAGAGACATCTTTTGATAGGTACGATACTCCTCCAAGCAGTAGGAGTATACATATTAATGACCGCAACCAGTCTCGGAATGGTTTGGGTTTTTGTCGTAGTGTATGGAATTGCTTATGGAGGAGCTATTCCTGTATATATGGCGATAATCGGAGAATATTTTGGTCGTAAAAACTACGCTACTATACGAGGGTTCAACCAGTTATTTCATATTCCAACAACGGTTGCAGGGCCAGTATTCGCCGGTTGGATTTACGATACCACTGGCAGTTATAATTTCGCATTCTCAATATTTATTGCAACCATGTTGATTGGTGTAGGGTTCATATTTTTTGCCAGAAAGCCAATACCTCCAATGTCAGTTCCCCTAGGAGGGAACGCATAACAGCCACCGTTCCTATCCAGTTGACGCCTGAGCCCATAGCCGGGGTTATTCCAAATGCCCATAAGAATATACAAAAGGAGATCCATATGGTGGTGAAACGAACTATAGCACAGGAGCTTGATCCCATTTTCAAAGCTCGTTCCGTTGCTGTAATAGGGGCTTCAAATACCCCACCTAAATGGGGCTACTCGATAATGGAACGGTTGGTCAAGGGAGGTTTTCAAGGACCCGTTTACCCGGTTAATCCTAAAGAAACGTCTGTTATGAACCTACGTTCCTATCCCGATGTTAGGTCAATCCCTCAGCGAGTCGATTTAGCCGTTTTTGTAATCCCTGCGCACCTTGTTCCAAGAGCGATGGAAGACGCAATAGCATCTGGCATAAGAGGTGCTCTTGTAATTTCTGCAGGATTTGCTGAATCGGGAGACGCAGGATACAAACTCCAAGAGCAACTCACTGCGATAGTCCGATCATCGGGAATACGAATGATCGGACCAAACTGCAACGGTATGTGGAGTTCAGATACCAGTGTCAGCCTGTCCTCTCCGAAACCAATAAAGCCTGGCTCAGTAGCATTTATTTCACAGAGCGGAGCTTTCGGGGGAATGCTCGTCAGCCAAGCAGAGGAAAAGGGGTATGGCCTAAGCAAATTCGTTAGCAGCGGTAATCAAGCTGATCTAAATGAAGCAGATTATATTGCATACCTAGCCCAAGACCCTTCAACGAAAGTGATCGTCCTCTATATGGAAGGCGTTCGTGATGGTCGAAAATTCATGGAAGCAGCCAAGAATGCTGTGCGCCATAAACCTATCATCATCTACAAGCCTGGCAGTAGCGCTATTGGAACCCGAGCAGTGCAGTCACACACCGGATCTATGATGATGCCTGATAGTTTGTTCGATAGTCTCTGCAAGCAAGTCGGCATAATAAGAGCTAAAGAAACCAGTCATCTATTCGACATGGCAGAAGCTCTAGCAAATGCTCCATTACCACCAGTTCCTGGAATCGGGATTATTTCAATGACTGGAGGTCAATGCGTGGTAAGCTCAGATACTTGTGCCCAACTAGGACTTGATGTACCTGAAATCGACCAAACAACCCAACGCTATCTTGCTCAGAACGTACTGGCAGATCATGCGCCTGCACCGAGAAACCCCATTGATATTGCTGGTGACTTTCGCACCCCGTTGACGTTCGCTGAAATAGCTGAGGCGATTGCCCCGCTCCCATCAATAGGGGTTCTCTTGATTAGTCCACCTTCTCAACGCTCCGGAGCTGGGGCCGCCGCCAGCGAAGAAGCTGCAAGACGCATTGCTGCGATACCCCTGAAATTTGGCAAACCGGTGCTCGCCCTTGGCATGTCACCCACAGCCTCTCCTCTAGCAGGGTCTGTCGCAGGAATTTTTCAAGAGGCGGGCATCCCTAGGTACCAAAAACCAGAGGATGCTGCGAGGGCTGCCTATGCACTCGTGCAATACGCTAGCATAAAAGCTCGTATCTCACTCCGCTAACATCCCTATTGTTTTCACGGCTTACTCCGTGGGCTAAGGGATTTACATTCAACGCATTGCTGAGCCCTCTGGCTTCAATTGCATACGTTGTCATCATTGCATTAACCTAAACAGACTTTTTGAGCACTTGAAACAGTCACTTTATATTAGCAATTCACAATCAACTTTTTCCTAAGGACAATCTAGAATCGGGAACTGCACCTACCTAAGCTTTAAGTATCATTGCCTTTGTATTATAATGGATCCAGACTAAATTTTATCAACTCCTACAGCTACATTTCCGATTCACAAAAAGAGCAAGATGACCCAACCCAATCTCATATATTATGCCGATAACCTTGATGTGTTACGCACATTACCCTCAGAAAGCGTCGACCTTATTTATATAGATCCACCATTCAACACAGGTAAAATCCAATCCCGTACCAGAATCAAGACAACCCGTGACACCTATGGAGATCGAGTTGGATTCAAAGGGCAAACGTATCGAACCACCAAGTTAGGGACTACTGGCTACACAGACATGTTCGATGATTATATCGGATTCTTGGAGCCTAGATTAAGGGAAGCTCATCGAATCCTAAGCCTCAATGGATCGTTCTACTTTCACATCGACTACCGTGAAGTGCATTACTGCAAAATACTGCTAGACGAAATATTTGGCCGAGATTGCTTTCTGAACGAAATAATATGGGCATACGACTACGGAGCCCGCACTAAGAAAAAGTGGCCAGCAAAACACGACAACATACTGCTGTACGCGAAAACCCCTAACAGTTACACATTCAACGTTGACGAAATAGATCGCATACCATACATGGCACCTGGACTTGTCGGACCAGAAAAGGCGGCACGGGGGAAACTCCCAACCGACACATGGTGGCAAACCATCGTCCCTCCGGGAGGTAATGAAAGCACCGGATACGCTACCCAAAAGCCCTTAGCAGTGTTGAAACGAATCATTACAGCATCCTCAAATGCTGGTGAAATTGTGCTAGATTTTTTCGCAGGAAGTGGCACAACTGGTATTGCTGCCCGGGAGCTAGAACGCCGATTCATCCTCATCGACAACAATAAGTTAGCATTACAAGCCATGGCCACCAGATTTACTGGACTTAGTGGCATCGACTTTGAAGGGTTCGACCCAATTCCTTATCAAGGAAATACCTAACTACCCGATACCCAACCGGTGCAATTACTGACGCGTAAATATAGGATTATCTGCACTTCATTATCGTGGTTAAGGATCATTATGAATTCAGGGCAACCCGAAAATCAACTTAGCGCAGTAACGAAAATCCAAAGCGCCCTCTCGTTCTATGGATGGAAGCTCGTTGCAGTCAGCGCAAGCATGCTAACCCTTGTTTCGCTACTCGTGTTTCAAGGGGCAGGTGCCTATTTTCATATCCTTGAGGTTCAGTTCGGGTGGACAAGAACCATGTTGTCATGGGCATTCACATTATCCCGTGCAGAAGGCGCCATCCTCGGACCCATCGAGGGATTTCTCATAGATAAAGTAGGCGCACGGAAAATGGTTCTCATCGGCTACATAATAATGGCCCTAGGATTCTTCATGTTCTCTCAAGTACAGACAATATGGCATTTCTACGTTGCATTCCTCACCATTAGCCTAGGCTCAGGACTCGGAGGGTTTCTCCCACTAATCACTGCGGTAAACCATTGGTTTAACAGGAAACGGACCAGTGCCATGGCAGTGACAATGTCTGGAATTAACCTCGGAGGTCTCTTTGTCCCACTCTTAGCTTTAGGGTTAGCGTCCGCAGGTTTTCGCTGGACAACAGGAGGTATCGCATGCGTCCTCCTCCTCATCGCATACCCTGCTTACAAGTTTATCCGCACCTCACCAGAAGAATATGGAATGACCCCTGACGGTGATCCTCAGCAGGACATAGAACTACCAAATCAAGACGGCAGTACGATGATTGATATCCAAGGGCTTACGGCCCGGGAAGCTCTGAGAACATCAGCTTTTTGGATTATAACGATGTCCAATATAGCAGCTGCAGTACCACTAGTTTCACTGATGGTACATCTTGTACCCAAGTTAACCGATATGGGACACTCCCTTGAACAAGCGAGCGTCATTGTCACTGTGTTCACCTTAGTCGGGATCCCTACCGTTTTTTTGGCTGGATACCTAGGGGATCGGTTCCCTAAAACTGTTCTACTGTTTATATTTATGACGATACAAGGGTTAGCCATACTGGTCCTGGCGGTAGCAGATAACCCTATATGGGCATGGGTATTCGCCCCTCTTTATGGCATAGCGTTCGGGGGTAGAATACCTCTCTCAACGGCTATGAGAGGAGAATACTTTGGACGCAAGGCATTCGCCACCATTATGGGGATATCTCAATTTCCATCAAACCTAGCGATGATGCTCGGACCTGTTTTCGCTGGATATTTGTTTGATGTCCAAGGTAGTTACTTCACTCCATTCATGATATTTGCCGCCTTGAGCTTCATTGGGGGAATTCTTATTCTCTTTGCTAAGCAGCCTCAAGTACCACAGAGCCATTCCTTGTTTAGAGGGACGCTTTAAGAAGTGTCCCTCTAAACAAGGAATGGGTACGTTGCTGTCAAGGTGTTGAGTCACACTAGAGTCGCTGACGAGCCCTGTGATGGTCGACAGCGGACGATTCAGTCCAACAACGGAACTTCGGTTCGTTCCTGTTTCTTGAGCAGGCGCGAAAAGCGGAGTATGGCCTCCCATTTCCAGCAGCGATGCCCGCCGGAAAGTGACGCACGTATCCCTCGCCACAATTTGGGCAAGGATGCTGCGTCTTGCCACAGAATAAACACCTAAACAACGCACCTTGCCGAACCAATCCCTCACTCTCACATGCTGGGCATTTCAGGGCTTTCCCCCTGCATCGAAATGATGAACAAGAATAGAACTCCCCAAACCTGCTGACTTGAAATCGCAATGTGCTACCGTGGCAAACTGGACATGATGCGACTCGCTCACCCGCTTTTGACGGAATAACGCAGCCATGAAATTCTTCACCTTCAAGCTCATCAATGAACTGGGAGCGCCTGTGATCCTCAGTGAGAATGAACGTCTTGTGCCGGGCTCGGGTCATGGCCACATAAAAGACCCTTCGCTCTTCAGCATTCGGGATCCCCTGTTCAAAAGAGAGGACAAGATTCATAATCGGGTCGTCGTCAATCTCACTCGGGAACCCGTACCTTCCAGTCACCACATCCATGATAACAACGTAATCTTTCTCAAGGCCTTTTGCTGCATGAACCGTAGAAAAGGAGATATCCAACCTAGGGAACTCTCTCTTTTGGTCTTGTAGGCGCTTCTCAAGGAAACCATAGCGGCCCAACACCAAAACACTCGCAGATTTATTTTTGTCGGCGATCCTCTGGAGCACTTGTCCAAGTGTATTTTCTCCGGCCTTTTCTGAGCTAATGATTTCGAGTGCTGGCGCTTTTTCCTGTCGAGCTGCAATCAGATCTTTTCTCAGTTGCTGAGGGTTAGCCTAGATGAAAAGGGAAGTCGCTTTGAGTAACTCAGAACCAAATCGATGCGTTTTCCGAAGATGGGTTTCCTGGGTTGCTCCAAATATCTCAGCAAAATCTACCATCATCTGGATATCACTCCCAGCAAACCGATTGATGGATTGCCAGTCGTCCCCAACTGCTATAAGCCAACAATCGGGGTTTTGCTCTAAAACTGCAGCTATGAAATCCGCTCTCCCTCGCGATATGCCCTGGAATTCGTCTACCAGCACGTAGTCAAGTTCAAGCAGAACTGCACCAGAGCGCAGAGCAGCAGAAGCCTCACGGATCATATCGCTGAAGTCAATCGCCCCTTCACCTTCAAGGTATTTTTGGTACCTACTATGTACCCAAACGAACATCTCTATGAACGCCAGACCTCGCAAGTCTCCGCTCGCCATACATCGAGCATGGATCATCTCCGCTGATGCTCCACTCTCCCAAAAGAGTGCAATAAAGCTACTCACAAGTTTGACTACTGGATCAATCACCTCCTCACTGGAGACGATCTGATTACGCTGTTGTTCACTGATCGGTTCTGGGTATATTCCTAGCGCGTTGAGCTGCTCTTTTAGCCTAGGGATGATTGCGAAGGCTCCTTTGATTGAACTATATGTCTCTATCAGCGGAGGAGCATTTATAGCCCTTCTCTGATGAAGGTCACGCTTCCATATCATTCCCGACTTGTACTCTTCTTGGTCACTATGGCTCCAATTTACAGGCAGAGAGCCGCTTTCGTCACACGCCCAATGTTCGATATAGACATCATATTTTGGTAGATAGAAGGCTGGGTGGTATTGCCCGTGTTGCACAGTTGCGGTATCAAGGTGATAGGACCGCTCCGTACTCCCAGTCGATACCCTGTAGCCTCAGCCAGTCTGCTATGATCGCCTCTGAAGCACTCTTAAGCTGTTGACCCGTAAAGCTTCGAATGGTATGCCCTTCTGCCCATTGATTTGCCTCGTGGGATAGCTCAACTGGAACTAGAGTTGGCTCGGGGTACCTAAAAAATACACAATGAATTCAATGACAGCCGCACTGATAGTGGCATCCTTGAAGCCTAGGTCAATGCACGACCGAATAAACTGCTGCATCAAGACTGAGTCTGTCCTAAGCCGGGTCAGGCGAGGCTTCTGCCCTCACGCACGAGCTACAAGACTTAGCCCCAGAGCATGAAAGGTTGACGCTAAGCGATCATCGTTCGCATTGGTCCCTAATCGTTCATTAATCTCAGATTGAGCCCTCCCATTGAACGTAAGTATTTTGACCCGACTTTGTGTTGAAAGGCCTTGAGCTTGTATCCAACGCGCCTTGGCGACGATCGTACTGGTCTTGCCGGTACCAGCGCCCGCGACGATAAGACTTCTATGCTCATCTCGGAGAATCGCCTCAACTTGCTCATCGCTGAGTGGGTATCCGAAAGCGCTTGCAAACAAGACTGAGTGGACTTTTCGCTGCCTGACTACCCACGCGTCATTGCAGGCCTCACGCAACTCACCGCCGCTTATCAATAGTTCGTAGAGCTCTGCGGCTCCAGCAAACTGGGGATGCCATTGGATGTCCTCCTGAATCGCTTTGTACAACCCAACACACATGTAACCAAATTTTTCCAGCCAACTTCGGTACAGCGGCAGCGTCAGGTATTGGTCTTTCCCGAGAGGTAAGTGCCACTCGGTCATTGCGCTCTTGATCTTGCTGTCCATCTGATCAAGCAAATCGGCAACGAAATACCGCTGTGCCTCTGCGACGAATTCTTGAGCCTTATGGTTTCTGTATCCACTGAACGTATTAGACGTTCGGGATAAGACTCGTCCATCAGTCACAGCGGACACTTCAATGGAAATTGAGCTTCAAAAAAACCCTTTGATAAGCGAAGCAGATACCAACTCTGTAGCTTGCGTATTTACAGCCGATATCCTTCCAGACCCAGGCCATTTCAACCCTTTCTCGGGATTTCAAGATCGGGCCCGCTGGAACCGAAGATGCGGGGTAACCACCAGGTGCTAACGGTGAAAGCTTTAGATTTCAAGAACATCCCCCAAAGTCCCCCAGGTAAGCAAAAGGGCACCCCAGTCTCTATCCAAAGGACTCAAGCGATTCATGACGGAACTCCACCCTGGGGATAGCCTACTAGTAATAGCGTACCGCTTCCATGCAGATGGCCTGATGCCTCTGGGGCGCATACTCCTCCCTACCCGCTCAACGATGGTAACTCTCCTACTTTTGCAACGTAGCGTGTCGTACCCGACAAGTCCATCAACCCCATAATAACAGAGCTTTTTAGCCCCAAACCGTTTCGCTTGACTCCCTTAAGATCCAAGAATCCGTTCAAGTCTCTGATCGTGGTGGGTCCATCTTCATTTCTTCACGTATCAATACGGTTGGTAAGACCTGCTAATGCCTACCGGCCTGTAAAAACTGGTGTCCTCTTCTCTATGAAAGCTTTTACACCTTCCGCGTGATCAGCAGTCTGGCGGAGCATCGCCTGCCCATACGATTCAAACTCAAGAGCAGCCTCCAATTGGCCTATCCTACTTTTATACATTCCACGCTTCGCCATACCCATCGCCAGCGTAGCGCCTTTCGAAAGTTGCCGAGCCAGTTCAACACTTGAAGGCATGAGTTCCTCGGGTGGAACCACTTTCGTCACCAAGCCAATATCAAGTGCTTCCTGGGGGTCAATAGGACGTCCTGTCCATACCAACTCAAGAGCTTTAGAAGTGCCTAAGATCTCCGGGAGGAAGAATGTTCCACCACCATCTGGCATAAACCCTCTGCGTACCCAAAAGGCCCCAAACTGGGCACTTTCTGAGGCAATACGAAAATCACACATACAGGCATAAGAAAGGCCTATACCAACCGCAGGCCCGTTCACAGCGGCAATGACAGGTCGATCACAATTCCAAAAGGCCATAGAAACAGCTTTTTCCGGATGAGGCTGCTTCCAGTGCTCTTCAGACTCCAATCTCTTCGACATCCCTTTGACATCCCCTCCAGAGCAAAAGGCCCTGCCCGAACCTGTGAGTACAATAGCCCTTACATCTGGGGTTAAGTTCTTCAAGATTTCCACCATGCTTTCAGTCATATCAGTGCTCGAGGCATTCAACCTATCTGGGCGATTCATAGTAATAATGCCGATCCCGTCTTGCACTTCGTAGAGAACATCCTTTAGCTCCATAACACTGTTCCTCCCATTCAATATAGTCCAGCACGAAACCAAGAATACTCACTGGACATTTAATCTCATGAACCATTCCGTTACGAAATCATACTAGCATCCTTTGAACTCCATCACAATTCGTAGGAAAGCATCCATTTAAGCGATATTCCAAGTAATTGTTGCACTAACCTCAACGAAATGACCGGGAACACATTAACAAGTGATCATTAAGCTCAGGAAGTGAAAGTTGTATCCACATTAAAGGACTAATCAGCGCGCGCTTATGTACTCCCGAGACGGCACTCAGCAGCGCCCCACACTTCCGTCTAGTCATCGTGACAACAATCCTATTTACCCTTAGGCAATACTTATAGACGGTGATACAGTACAAAGGGCACTCTTGATATTTGCTTTGTTGAAGGGCAATCATCATCGTTGCTGTTGTCACATTAATCTCCAACCGTTATAGAAACCGTAAAACCTATAGGGATTCACGCAACAGGTTGATGACTAAAGGTCTGCTGTGCCTTAGCCAAATCCAATGGGTTATCCACTTCAATCCACCGGCGGCCAAGCACAACTTGCGGTGTTATCTGAATAGCTTCCGAATCTATCAAATCTGCGAGCACAGACTCGTAAAATATGTTACTGCCCCCATTATTAATTCGTTCTTGCATCTCTGGAAATAAATGATTAACGAGGGTATTTCTAGAAAATTTATATATATTAACAGTTTTGAGAAGATGCTTGTAGTTCATCTCTTTTGTTTGTGATTCTTTGAGAAGCATCCGGGTAACACGTCGATGATTAGCCACAACAACAGTTCCATCAGGGGCACCTGATACATAATCCAATACCGCAACATCGCTGCTTTTATTAGCAACTAAATCGGCAATAATACCTTCTTCACACAAAACATCGCCTTCAATAAGCACACAAGCCTCATCAACAAAAGGTTGCAGAAGATTCAACGAATATATATTATTTGTTTCGGCATACCAAGGGTTATCAACATAGGTGAGATTGATTGAACCGAATCTTGACCCAAAACGGTCAATGATCATATCACCTTTATAGCCTATAGCTACAATGCACTCTCCAATGCCAACACGCTCCAACATAGATAACTGATGATATAGCATAGAATCTCCAGCTACCTCAACAAGGCACTTAGGCCTGTCATCAGTCAATGGGGACAGTCGTGTTCCCATACCAGCTGCTAAAATTAACGCCTTAAACATAACCCTACTTCCTTAGCAATCCACCGTAATAACACAACTAGCCAACCACCTGCTTCATGACATCAACCAACATAGTGTTATCTTGGGAGGTTCTGGAGGCTAACCTAATAAAGGATTGATTTAGTCCGGCCTTGTTGCTGCAATCATTGATTAGTATTCTATCAATACTCCACAGTTCGTCTGCTAGTGACGCTGAGCTACGCTCTGGAGGTAATTTACATAACACGAAGTTGGCCATAGTCTGGTATGTGAAAAGACCTTGCAGTGTCGCAAGCCCCTCTGACAAAATGGTGGATGCCTGCCTGACACTAACGCAAGCATCCTGAAATTCCTCCGCATATTTGGGTAACTCTTCAACAAAATACTGAGCTAACGCATTGATACCCCAAAGAGGTAGATGCTGTCGAATGGCAGCGATCCAGTCCGTGTTATTAGAACTAACATAGCCTAACCGCAATCCTGGAATTCCATAAATCTTTGAGAGGCTCTTCAATATAATGAGATTTGGGTAGTCTCCCATAAGATCAGAGACCGTTTCTTCTTCAGGATTTGAACAAAACTCTAAGAAGGATTCGTCAATGATAATGAGATCTATATCTCTCAGTGCGTCCATCACAGCTATCGTTTGTTTTCGAGTGATGAGGCTTCCCGTTGGATTGTTAGGCCGAATCAGCAAAGCTGCATTTGCTTGACTATCACGAACCGTCCTGATAAATGCGATCTCATCAAACTCAGAACCAGGGGACCACGAAACTGTCGTTACCTTTTTCCCTAAATCACGAGCCCTATTAATATACTCATCAAACGTTGGGATTGGGACACATAGATGGTCAACATACAAGTCAATGATAGCCGCTATCAACTCGCTAGCACCATTAGCCAAAACCAATCGATCTTTATCTAAATTAATAAGCCCTGCATATAGTTCGGAGATATACCAATTCGTTGAGGGATATGATTTCACTAGCTCAGCAACTCTGGTAGTAAGTGAGTTCATGAAAGCATTTGGAGGGAAGTACGGATTGGTCATAAAGCGAAAATCTTTCAGATTTTCATTCCAATAACCACCGTAGATACTTGATACCGTTAACCTATCCGACATAACCTCACGCTTAACTCCTTAACTACTAACCTATGCTACCAGTATGGATACGTTAATCATTGGGACTGGATACGTTAATCATTGGGACTG
>Ga0114996_10001069_pt1 | contig 37347 bp, 30 predicted proteins | sample ArcticOcean_MG_C_4_FD_87039 | JGI IMG/M metagenome (GOLD analysis project Ga0114996, IMG submission 87039) | Marine microbial communities from western Arctic Ocean - ArcticOcean_MG_CB4_134 | ecosystem: Environmental > Aquatic > Marine > Oceanic | place: Arctic Ocean: Canada Basin | collected... | reverse complement strand
TTACAGGCCGTGGCCTAGTAAAGTGGCGGAGAGAAAGGGATTCGAACCCTTGGTAGAGGAAACCCCTACAACGGTTTTCGAGACCGTCGCCTTCAACCACTCAGCCATCTCTCCGGGGTAGACCATCATGCGCTGGAGCCACTACTTGTGTCTGCCGCCAATGGCCCAACGGTGCCTAACGCCCCAGCCCATGCATTGTACAAGTTAGCCGGGAGCTTGGTCACGCTTGTTGGAAAGCCGAGCCCTGCTTATCCACACTGAAAATGTGCGGAAGTCTGGCACGGAGGTGGGCGGACGACAGGCGCATTTTAGACGTCGTCGCAGTACGCGAACGCGTTGCCGACGGGAGAGGCGTAGACGTCGATGTAGTCGACGATGGTCGTTGGACGTCCCTCAGTGACGGCGGCGGCTGCAATCCAGGCGCACGTCTCGCGCGTACCGAATGCTGGCCCGCCTGGCGAGGGCAGACCTGTCGAGACGCGTATCGGCGTGCTCTGGTCCTGGCTCGTGTCGTCATCTGGGATCACATAGCGGTCGAAGTGCTCGGCCATCCCGCGTGCGTCGCCGGTCTTCAGAAGGTCGAGCGTTTTCAGATCGAACTCCGTGTTCAACCATGCGCCAGGCATGCCAGGTGTGTGCCAGAGCCCCCCAGAGGCCGCGACCGCGACTCTGAGGTCTTCGGGGAACCCGTCGATCACTTCGCGTACCGCCTTGCCGAACTGATAAGAACGCTTGCCGGTCACCTGGGGTGCGAAGTACAGGTTCATCATGATCGGCACAATGGGCATCGAGAGGTCGATGGTCAATTCTTCTGCTGAGCGGATAATGCCGCCGGCGAGTCCTCGATCTGGCTTGGGCATGTCCAAGCAGAAGGCCGGGTCGAACCCGCGTTCCATGACGCCTGAGAGCACGGCCGTTGCGAGCGCTGATTGGCCGTTGAACTCGAAGCCAGGGTCTGCATGGCGACCGATCGTGGCCGCGCGAGGCTCACGAGGCGATTTTCTGAATTTGTCACCGACGTAGATAGCGAACGCGGGGTAGTTGTTGAAGTCGAAACACTCAAGCTGATCGTCGCTAAACACGACGAGCACGTCCGCATTGAGCTCGGCGATCCGCTCCCTCAGTACCCGGAATCCTTCGTGGGTACGCCGCGCCTTCTCTCGGTTCACCTCGGTGCTGTCGCGAGGGACGTCCTTGCGGATAGGCCGGCCCTCCCGGCGCAGGGTCCACGCTTCCGGCGGAAGTGACGTTGTCCCACCGTGCGAATGAAAGAAGGTGCCGACAAGGGTTGCCATTAGATGAACGTCTCCGGTCAAACGAGGTGGGAGCTTGATAATCGAAAGCTACGGAAAAGACAAGTTGAAGCGCGTGGTTGACGGTGCATATGCGGCTACGACCGGGCAATCCCGGCGGCCCCATGGTGGATGCTCGTGGGGCGGGTGGGTGGCCTCTCAACGGTGATGGCGGGCCCGCACAGATGGGACTGGCCGTGCCATCACATGTGGTGGCTGCGGTTGTGACATCAGTGCTTGACGCAGGGTGCTGCGAGTAGCCTCGTATCGCTATTCATCGCATGGGAAGAATTAACGTAAACGGGCGCCTCATGACTGCCTTGACACTCTTCGAATGCTGACCGTACCATCGTTGCGAAGTGAACCAAGTAGATCATTATGTTGACGGTGGACGCTTGGATGAACCTTTAGAGGAACCCCCAAGTAGCCACCGTGTTTTGTTTTCTGCGGCGGCGCACTAGATACGTATGGAAGGTTGGACAACCATCCTGATGGCCGCGGGCAAAGGCGCGCGTATGCACTCTGCGAAGCCCAAGGTCTTGCATCGAGTCGCTGGCGTGCCAATGGTGGCCCATGCCGCTGCTGCTGCCCGCGAGTTCACTCACTCTTCCGCCGTCATAGTCGTTTCGCCGGACAATCGTGAAGCGATTTCCCGCGAGATGGGCGATGATTTCGAGTACGTTGATCAGCCCAAATCGTTAGGCACTGGACATGCGCTGGCAGTGGCGTTGGATTGCGTGCCGTCCGAAGCACTAAACATACTTCTCCTGAATGGCGACATGCCGTTGATCGCAGGTAACGACTTGCGCGCGCTTGGGGAAACGCACGTGGGCCAACAGGCGGTCATCACCGTGGGGGTCGCTGTTCTCGCGGCGGCGGACGCCGCTGATCTCGGTACGCTTAGGCGTGGCGCTCGCGGCAAGGCCGTGGGGATCATCGAAGCCGTAGAACAATCCGGCCCGTCGACTCCTACAGTAGAAGTCGCAGTCGGTGCTTTCGTTATGGATGCGGTATGGGTACGCGGGGCGGTGGAACGCTTGCCGGAACACGAGGGTGGCGAGTATTACGTTACTGACCTCGTAGCGATGGCTGTCGCGGATGGCCGCCGTGTGGAGGCTGTGGCCTTGGACTCCGTTCGCACCTGCATCGGGGTCAACACGAGAACGCAGCTAGCGAAGGCCGAGCATGAGATGCAGGAGCGGTTGCGCCTGCGCGCCATGGATGCAGGCGTGACGATGACTGACCCCTCAACCGTGTACTTAGACGCGACGGTGAATCTAGCCCCTGACGTAACGATTCTGCCAAACACCACGCTCAGCGGCCGTACGACCGCTGAGCGTGGGGCGACGATAGGTCCCAACGCGCAGATTAGCGACGCGTCCATCGGTGTCGGTGCGGTGATCGACTCGGCGGTAATCAAGGGTTCCAGCATCGGCGCAGACGCGCAGATTGGTCCGTTCACGTTGATCCGCGAGGGCTCACGCATCGAGGATGGTGTGTACATCGGAGCGCATGCGGAGATTAAGGCCAGTCGTATCGGCAAGGGCACTCACGTGGGTCACTTCAGCTACGTGGGCGACGCAGTGCTTGGCGAGAACGTGAATATTGGCGCAGGTACTGTTACCTGCAATTACGACGGCACGAGCAAGCATGTCACGCAGATCGGTGACGGTGCATTCATTGGGAGCGGCAGTATGCTTGTCGCCCCCATCAACATAGGCGCGGGCGCGTTGACGGCTGCCGGTGCGGTGGTCAACAAAGACGTTGGGCCTGGTGAGCGAGTGGCGGGAGTCCCCGCGCGCGCGATGGTGCAGCGGCCCGGAGCGACGGCGAACGAGGAGGGACGACCCCTTGGATAGTGGCAGTACGACGATAGCGATCCTGTTGGTGCTGGCGGCGTTGGTTTTCCTTGCGCTGCGTGCGATTGACGCCACACTACCGTTGCTCCGCCGGGGTACGGTTCGCGAGACACTCAAGGAAGGGACGTTCAGGGATACGGTATTACGTCGAATGCGTTCCTCCAGGGAAGCCTACGATGAACTGGTCCAGCTGCTGACGTCGCTCTCCGCTGCTGGCGTCGCTGCCTCGTCCGTCGCGCTGCTCGCGCGAGCGACCGATCTTTCGTGGCCGATAATCGGACTCGGTGTCGTTGGGATTGCATTTGTGGCCCTGACCTTTGGCTCGCTGATCGAACGCTTGGTTCCCCGCCTGAGCATCCCGCGTTTGGTATTGCTTGGAACCGCAGCTCAAATCGCATTGCTGCCCCTGTTGCCGTTGCCAAGACTCGTGAGGCTTGGCCTTCCAATGACCAGCTCACGGGCAGAGTCGGCTCCGCCGTCCAACGGTGATGCAGCCGCTGAGCGACCGGAGTCCAAGATAGATATCGAAGAGGAGATCGGAGAGGAGCCGCTGGAGCGCCACGAAGAAGCAATGATCTACGCAATCCTGCATCTCGATGAGACCCCGGTTCGGGAGATTATGGTCCCTCGGGTAGATGTAGTGAGCCTTGACGTCAGCGCTTCGCTTGATGAAGCGGTGCCGCGAATGCTGGAGAGCGGACACAGCCGCTTACCGGTCTACGAAGAAGGCTCCGACAACATCATTGGCATCCTCTACAGCCGCGATCTGCTTGCAGCGACTACGCGTGGGCACGGCGCGGCGCCGCCAGCGCTACGTGAATTGCTGAGACCGTGCTTCTTCGTGCCGGAGAGCAAGCGTGTCGATGAAATGCTCACCGAGTTCCAACAGCGCCGGGTCCATCTGGCGGTCGTCGTCGACGAGTACGGCGGGGTGGCAGGTATCGTGACGATTGAAGATCTCTTGGAGGAGATCGTCGGCGAGATCGAGGACGAATTTGACCGACAGGAGCCGACCGTCGAACGCTCAGCGTCGGGCGAAGCGCAGGTTGACGCGCGGATGCCAATCGATAGCTTCAACGAAGAGTTCAACGTGGAGATTGAGCCCCAGGGATTCGATACGCTCGGTGGCCTGCTGTTCAGCAGGTTGGGCCGGATCCCCACGGCCGGCGACATGGTCGAGGAAGCAGGCTTGCGCATGCAGGTAACGGCAACAGCTGGGCGCCGGATCAAGAAGGTTCGTGTTAGCCATCAGCCTATCGAAACGCCAGCTGACCGCGAAGCTACCAAGCTAGCGTAGCCCTTGCGTCACAGGTAACTTCACGGACAACATCGCCTCGGTGCGGCCCCCCGGAGGGGGGGCCTCGGCTGCGGCTACCGGTAAGCGTGTGCTATATACAGCCTGTGCGTATCCCGGCCCCCTTGAACTCGTACGACCCGTCGTCCTGTCACAGCGCTAGCCATTGGCTCAGGCGCGATTCCCGCTTGCGCTGGCGCGAGTTACCCGACGCTTTTTTCAAGGACAGAACGGGAAGACGTGAGAGGGATGAAAGGTCGGCCAATCCAGGCACAGGGACGGACGAGGAGCGCCGGATGGGCTCTTGCTTGATGACCAAGGGCCGAACAGGAAACTCTGCGGCCGGGTCCCGAACATGAAGCGTGGTTCAGACGCCCAAAAAAGCAGCCCCACCAATGGTGAGGCTGCTTTTCATACCCTACGCTCGAGAGAGTCGAACTACTTGATGTTCAGCGCTGCGCTTGCCTTACTGCCTGCGTCACCTTCGGCGTCTACGCCGTGGAGACCTGTGCTGAGCAGTGTGGGGCTGATACTCACGGTAGCAAGACCGTTGCTTGCCGTCGCGGTCTGTACGCTAATGGAACCATCGGGGGCTACCAACGTGACCGTGATGGACTCGGTGTTGCCGAAGCCTGTAAGCCAGACGCTGACGTCAGCTGCGGAGCCAGAGGCCACAGAGTTGGGGCTAACCGTCACTCCTGCGGTTGTGGACTCACCATCCGCGCCGAATGCGCCTGCAGGACCGCTAGGTCCACGAGCACCAGCGGAACCATCCGAGCCGGCTGCGCCTTTGGGGCCAGCTACACCAGCTGGACCTCGTGCACCAGCTGGGCCACGTGCACCGGCCGCGCCCTGGGGGCCAGCGGCACCAGCGGCACCAGCGGCACCATCGGCACCTGCGCGGCCATTTGTGCCAGCGTCACCAGCACAAGCAGCAACCAAGAGTGACATTATTGTCAGGGTAACGAACAGGGCCAAACGTTTGGCAGTGAAGAAGCGGTTCATCGAACCCCCTTTCCGATACTTTGCCGTCCCATGCTGAAGGGCAGTGGTTGCTCTGAAGCAGACCCCTATCACGTGCATAGATAACGGCAGCAATCATAGAGAGAGGCTTTAAACCCTGTCAAGTGCTTTTGGGGCCCCATATAGTGTTTCTCGGACGCCTTTGGCAAACATCGACCTATGAGTCGGTAGCTCTCTCTCGTAGATCCTGACCGTAGAGTTGCTCTCCCGACGCAGTGATACTGCAGCCCTGCGGCGGCGTAGACGTTTGGATCAAGTGCGTTGCGGCCATTGCAAATAACTTTGGATCAGAGTGGGTTGCTGAGCCCAGACCACTCCAGTGTCAGGTACTCGGGCCAATCCGTGGGGAGCATAGGGGGTCTGCATCCTGAGCGGCCGCATAGGGAGCCGAAGCCGTCGTGGCGCCCGCTCAAAGGGCCTACGTTTCTTCCATCGCTGCCGGGTCGTGCATGGCGAGGGATGCACCGAGAGTCTGAAGACGATCGATGATGCGAACCGATCACGACGTCCGCACATTGTTGGTGCCCGACTCGAAGGCTATCTCCAAGACTGCGACTCGCTTACTGGAGACGCTGCCACCGCAACGCGCGATTGACTACGCGATTGATCTGACCGTTGCTGCGCCGCATGGGGGCCTCGAGAAAGGTGGCCTGGTAGCCGTGGATGGCCGCACAGTAGGTCAGAGCTTGGGGATCCTTCTCGAGGCACAGTCCTCCGAAGCCGATCTCTGGCGATAGCTAGCCGCGTCCGATACGAATGTCCATGCTCAGCCCCTCGACGACGCCGACTCTGTCTGCACCGAGCTGCTCGCAGATGCCCGCGATTTCGTTGACGAACGAAACACGCGTCACTAAGGAATGCGTTCGCCGCGTACTTGGTGATTTGCACGCTCTCTGCACGGGTCTCTTACGAGGGGACCGCCTTCCAGCAGAGGGTGCGTAGAGGTTGCGCATGATTTCTCGGGCAAGTCGTCAACTGGTGCCAACAACGATGCGGCTAGAGTGAAAGAAGTCGCGGAGCGCAGACCCTTCACTTCAGGAATTCATGGTTGCTGACGATCTCGATGTCCGAGGCGCTGAGCGCCTGGAATGTCTCGTTCATCTTCGATACGGCGCGGACTAGCGATCGTGGACTTGATTGCCACGATGGTTTCTGGGGCGATCGTCCTCGCGAGGTCGGCGGTAACGCTGCGCAGCGCGGTGAGGTCTGGGCTGCCATCGACGTGTGGTGGCGCGCTAACGGCGACGAAGGGGACCAGGGCTTCGGCAATGCCGCCGGCGGTCTCGGCGGTGAAACGCAGATGAGCGCCCGCGATCACCTTTTACCTTCGTGGTTTCCTCATCGCTGTATGGACGGCCCTCACCTGAGCCGGTTTATCGGCGAAGGTTACCCGATTGGCGGATCTGCCTGCTGGTAGCGGTTGGGTGTTCGAACCGAGAATCTGGTACCCTTGGGCTCGATATGACGGCTCGCAAAAAGTAAGGATTTTGCCCTCACCCGGAGCGATGCGACTTCCCTTTGACAGATCAAGTGGCCGCCTACAGCTCAACCCAACGTGGGTAGCCGTTGGGTTGGCTGCTTGCGTCGCGCTGGTCCTGGTACGGGCGGTGCTCCCTGGAGGAGCGCTGGCGCAGCAGGTCGGCTGGCCAACACCACCGCCTGGGCCCGAGTTCTCCCTTCCATCAGACGCGGTGCAGAAAGCCACGGTTCGTCGATCGGTGGCGGTCGAGGGTAGCGTGGTGTTGACCGTCGCACCTTCTTGGCCTGGGCCCGTGCCTTTGATTCCCCCAATCCAGTCGTCGTCGCTGGTGTTCAACGATCCGAACTGGGATTCCCTGTCTTTAACCGTTGGCGTGGATGCGGGCACGTTTGATCAACTCGTACAAATCCGTGTCGCGCCTGTGGCGTCGAGCGCGCTTCCGGCCGTGCCTGGACGTCCGCAACTCGCGTGGCACATCGAGGTGTTCGACCTCGACAGCAAGCCTTGGGCGAAGCCTGTGCAGCGCCCGCTGCAGATTTCCGTCCCTGTAGCGGCGCTCGTCGCTAGTGGGATGGAGGGGAAACGTTTGTTGTTTTGGCTGCAGGACGATGGAATCCCTGTTCCCCAAGTCACGTCTTTCGACTCGGTCGATTTGACACTGACGACCCGGCTGGTATCGCCGGGGATGCTTGTTATGACCCACGAGCCGTGAGCGTTAGCTGCTATCCTCGCCCCTCAATAACCCGCCTCTGGAGTGTTACATGACGTCCTCCACGTCTCATCGATTGCCCGCGAATGTCCGGCCCGTACGCTACGTCATAGAGTTGGCGCCCGATCTCACCTCGTTCACCTTCAGCGGATCTGAGAAGATTGGCGTGCAGGTGGCTGAACCCACGCGAGAAATCCTCTTGAATGCTGCTGAGATGGAGATCACTGCAGCGTCTGTCACCCTCGCCGACGGTACGTCGATAGGGGCTTCCGCAAGTGTGGATGAAGACGCCGAACGGGCGACGCTGGTGCTCGAGAGTGAGCTGCCTGCGGGCGAGGCGATGCTGTCGTTGACGTTCAATGGAACGCTGAATGACCAGCTACGTGGCTTTTACCGTAGCCAGTACGAGGGCGCGGATGGCGAGACTCGCTACGTCGCTACGACGCAATTCGAGGCGACTGATGCGCGGCGAGCGTTCCCTTGCTGGGACGAGCCACAGGCCAAGGCTGTGTTCGATGTCACTCTGGTGGTCCCGAGCGAGCTTGTGGCGGTCTCGAACATGCCGGTGGCAAGCGAATCGCCTGCGGACGATGGTAAGAAGGCGGTGCGCTTTGAGGCGTCGCCGCGCATGTCCACGTACCTGGTGGTCATGGTGGTGGGTGACCTGGCAAGCGTGGAGGCGACGTCTTCCAATGGAACGTTGGTTCGCGTGTTCGCGACGAGGGGCAAAGAAGAACAGGGAAGGTTCGCCCTGGAGAATAGCCTTCGCATCCTCGATTACATGAACGATTACTTTGGCATCGACTACCCGCTGCCGAAGATGGACCACTTGGCCATCCCGGACTTCGCCGCCGGGGCGATGGAGAACTGGGGCGCGATCACCTATCGCGAAACGGCCCTGCTGTTCGATCCACAAAATTCTGCTGCTCAGTCACGTCAACGAATCCTGGAAGTGGTCGCCCACGAGATGGCACACATGTGGTTCGGCGACCTGGTGACGATGGAGTGGTGGGACGACCTGTGGCTCAACGAGAGTTTCGCATCTTGGATGGGCGATAAGGCGGTTGACTTCTGCTACCCGGAGTGGGAGATGTGGACCCAGTTCGTGTCCATGGATACGAACTCCGCACTCAGCCTGGATGGCCTGCGCTCGTCGCACCCGATCGAGGCGAGCGTCGACGACCCAGCAGAGATACGTGAGCTGTTCGACGCAATCAGCTACAGCAAGGGTGGCTCGGTACTCCGCATGCTCGAAGATTTCCTGGGCGCGGAAACGTTCCAGCGTGGGCTGCATGACTATCTGAGGGCGCACGAGTATGGCAACGCGCGGACCGAGCACCTGTGGTCCGCCTTGGCTGACGCCTCGGGCAAGCCTGTGACCGCGATCATGAACTCTTGGGTGAAGCAGACGGGCTACCCGGTGGTGGATGTGGACATCAACCGTGGCGGCGCGGAACCGGTTCTCGGACTCCGTCAGCAACGTTTCCTCTACGACTACCTCCTCGATGGACAATTGAACTCGACCGTCTGGCAGGTCCCGGTCAGCATCGGCAGCGCAGGTAACACGGGGGCGTCGTTGCTGATGGAAGACTCCTTTGCGTCAGTGTCGCTGTCTGCGACCGAGGGTTGGATAAAAGTTAATGCTGGGCAAACAGGGTTTTTCCGCGCCAACTATTCTGAAGATGAATGGACGAGATTACGCGATGCAGTTGCGGCACAAGATGTCTCGGCGGTCGACCGCCTAGGTCTCCAGAACGATGCCTATGCCCTGATGCGTTCGGGGCGCCTGCCAGCCACGGTTTTCCTTTCCCTGGCAGAAGCCTTCGCAGGGGAAACGGACGCACCGGTCTGGGGTGATTTCGCTGCCAACTTGAAGGGACTTGAGGGGCTGCTGCTCGACTCGCCATTCATAGACGGCTACCGCAGCTTTGGGCGATCGGTCTTCGACCGCATCGTGGGTTCGACGGGATGGGATGCGAGGCCCGGTGAGCAGCACCTTGACGCTTTGCTGCGAAGTACTGTGCTGGGCCAGCATGGCGGGTATGGTGGCGCCGAAACCATCACGGAGGCCAAGCGTCGCTTCGACGCCTATCTCAACGACCCGACGTCCCTTCACCCTGACCTCCGTGGGTTAGTGTTCAGCCTCGTGGCGCAGAGCGGCGACCGTTCGACCTACGAGACGCTCTGGAAGCTGCAGAAGGACGCGACATTGGCGGAGGAGAAGGTCAGGATCCTGGGAGCCCTGACGCGGTTCTCCGACAAAGCGTTGCTGCAGGACCTGCTTGATCGGTCGATGGGTGATGAGGTTCGTTCCCAGGACACCATGATCGTCGTCGTGCAAGCGGCCGGGAACAAGGACGGCCGTGACCTTACGTGGCAGTTCATCAAGGACAACTGGGCTGAGTTCGACCGTCGTTACGGCAAGGGCGGGTTTGCCATCATGCGTATTGTAGGCATCACGGGCGGGTTCACGAGCATGGAACGGCACGACGAGGTGGAGCGATTCTTTGAGGAGCACCCAACTCCTTCCGCGGCGCGTACGATTCAGCAATCGCTGGAGCGTATCCGGCTGAGCGTGCGATGGCTCGAGCTGAACCGCGACGCTGTGGGAAGCTGGTTGGGCTCGCGTTAGGTAGGCGATTTCATATGCCCCTGGTAATACCGGGGGCATATTTGCCGGTACGAGCGTTGTTCGAGCACGTCGCCTCTGATATATTCGGGAACTGCACGCGATTTTCCTTCGAAAGCAGGTCACAACACTATGGCAGACCACGACGTACTTGTTGTGGGAGCGGGGCTCGCAGGCATGCGGGCCGCTATCTCCGCCTATCGCTCAGGGGCCAACGTTGCCATGATGAGCAAGGTCCACCCTGTCCGGAGTCACTCCAATGCCGCGCAGGGCGGGATCAACGCCGCACTGGGTGGTGGCGACGACTCGGTCGACTCGCACATCTACGATACAGTCAAAGGTAGCGACTACCTGGGTGACCAGGACGCTATCGAGCTTATGTGCATCGAGGCTCCTCAGGAGATCATCAATCTGGAGCACATGGGTGTCATCTTCAATCGTGATGAAGAAGGCCACCTAGGTACTCGCGCATTTGGCGGCGCGAGCTACGCCCGGACTTTCTTCGTCGCCGACATCACCGGCCAGGCAATCCTGCACGTCATGTATGAACAGATCCTTAAGGCTGGCGTGCGGTCGTACGAGGAGTGGTTCGTCACCGACCTCATCATCGAGGATGGTGAGTGCCGTGGCGTCATCGCCATGGAGATGCTCACCGGCAAGATACAACCCATCACAGCCAAGGCGGTGATCCTCGCCACCGGCGGCGTGGGCAGAGCCTTCGAGCCGTCTACCAATGCATTGATTTGCACCGGCGACGGGATGGCACTCGCCTACCGCGCTGGCTCAACCCTACTGGACATGGAAATGGTTCAGTACCATCCAACCACCCTCGCGGGTAATGGCGTGCTGCTGACCGAGGCCGCTCGCGGTGAGGGTGCCTATCTCATCAACTCTGAGGGCGAGCGCTTCATGGAGAAGTACGCCCCGAAGATGAAGGAACTCGCCTCGCGTGACGTGGTCTCCCGTTCGGAAGCGACCGAGATCGAGGAGGGCCGAGGAGTCGACGGCTGCGTGCTGCTCGATCTGCGTCACCTAGGCGCAGAGACGATCCTTACCAGACTGAAGTACATCCACGAGGTCGCCTACGACTTCGCGGGCGTTGACATGGTCACGGAGCCCGTTCCGATCAGGCCTGGGCAGCACTACATCATGGGTGGCTTGAAGACGGACATGGACACTCGCGCATGGGACACCACAGGTACCGCGGGATGGAACGGAGTCAAGGGCCTCTTCGCCGCAGGCGAGACCGCCTGCGTCAGCGTGCATGGAGGAAATCGCCTGGGTGCGAACTCCCTGCTGGAGACCGTGGTGTTCGGCAAGATCGCCGGTGAAAAGGCAGTCGAGTACGCTCGTGAGCAGAAGGATGTCTCGATCTCGGATTCGCACCTCGCTGCGACGGAACAACGCATCCAGGCCCTGTTTGATCGCGTCGACAATGGGGAACGAACGGCCGCGGTTCGCCTAGAGCTTGGCCAGATCATGAATGAGCACATGGCCGTCTTCCGCAATGAAGCAGGCATGCAGACCGCAGCCGCCAAGGTGCGCGAGCTGCAGGAGCGTTATAAGGTACTTCCGGTCATACACAAGGGCGCCGTGTACAACACGGATCTTATCTTTCACATGGAGCTGGGCAATATGCTCGACTGCGCGGAAGCCATCTGCGCAGGTGGGCTGCTGCGCAAGGAGAGCAGGGGCGCGCATTTCCGTAAGGACATGCCGGAGCGGGACGACGAGAACTGGATGAAGCACACCGCCGTGACCTTCTCCGAAGCCGGTCCGCAGGCAACTACCCTGCCGGTCACGATGACCCGGTGGGAGCCCCAGAAGCGGGTGTACTAGAGAGTGGAAACTCACGTGATGAACAACACCCGCGGATCGGGGCAGGGCGTTTGGGAGCCCGGGGGTGCCCTGTGGCGATCGTTTGAACAGGAAAGGGGGATCACCCCCATGGTGTACGGTTATGATTCTGCACGCTGTCTCATGAACGAGACACGTAGGAGTGCGTTAGATGCAGGCTAACTTGCGAGTTCGTCGCTACGACCCGGAATCTGCGGAGCAGGGCTCCCATGTCCAGGATTACCAGCTAGAAGTCCCGGATCATTACACGGTCCTAGACACCCTAATGAAGGTGCGTGAAGAAGAGGACCCTTCACTGGCCCTCCGTTGCTCATGCCGCGCCTCCATCTGCGGGTCCTGCGCTATGACGGTCAACGGGAAGGCGTGCCTGGTCTGCAAGACCAAGATGGCGGCCGTCGCCCCCGACGGGGAGGCCGTGCTGGTTGAACCCATGAACAACCAGCGGGTGGTCAAGGATCTCGTGGTGGACCTCCAGTTCTTCTGGGGCAAGGTGCGCGCCGTTGAGCCTTACCTGCAGCCTCGCGGTGAAGAGCCAGAGGGTGAGTACATCGCACCTAACGAGGCAATGCTCAACCTGCTGACTCCGATGGGCTGCATCATGTGCGGTGCCTGCGTATCAGCATGCACGGTGCTTGAGATAGATAAGGATTTCTTGGGTCCCGCGGCGCTGGCCAAAGCTTATCGGTTCGTGGCGGACCCCCGCGACGACGAGACGCAGCAGCGGCTCGAGGCGCTGAACGAGTCATCTGGTGTCTGGGACTGCACAAGGTGCTACATGTGCGTTGACGTCTGTCCTAAAGGCGTTGCGCCGATGGATCGAATCATGGATTTGCGTGAATCGATTATGGAAGCGGGCATGACCAATACGCCAGGAGCGCGACACGTTGAGTCGTTCGCTCACTCGGTGTCGCGTTCAGGCTGGCTGGACGAGCCGATGCTTGCGATCGACTCCTGGGGCAGGACCAACGTTGTGAAGCTCATGGGCAACGCGATGCTGGGATTCCGGACCCTTAGGCGCGGCAAACTTCCGCTGCGCTCGGGTCCCTTCCACCCGAAGCGCCCTGGCTCAGACGCGGTCGGTCGGATCTTCAAGAGGCTAGCCAAGTAAGACAACGCACTGCGCTTCGTGCTTGGTGCATAGACATTGAAATTGGCGGTGGTTGGAGGATTGTTGGAATGAAGTATGCGTTTTACCCGGGCTGCGTATCGCGCGGTGGTACACCTGAGCTGTACGACTCGACCATCGCCGTCGCGGACAAGTTGGGGATCGAACTTGAAGAGATTGTCGGTGCGGCCTGCACCGGCGCGGGCGTGCTCCAAGAGAAGGGGCTGAAGCTGGGTGATACGCTCAACGCTCGGACCTTCGCCATGGCGGAGCGGATGGGCCTCACGACGATCATGACTATCTGCTCGACGTGCCAGGGCGTGATGGCGCAGGCCAACAAGCGTCTGCTCGATGATCCCGACTATCTGGCCGAGGTCAACGAGGAGCTCCAGCCTGAGGGCCTCGAGTACACTGGTCGAATCATCGTCAAACACCTGGCGTGGGTACTGGTTGAGGAGATTGGCCTCGACACGCTCAAGACCTTCGTGACGAACCCCCTGGACGACATGAAGATCGCCCCGTTCTACGGGTGCTACATCCTGCGCCCCTCAGACGCGCTGGGTTCTGACGATAACCCAGGACGCGACCAGTACCTCGAACGCATCATCGACACGCTTTCTGGTGAAGCGGTCAATTTTCCGGGGCGTCTCCAGTGTTGCGGGTTCCCCATCATGCTCATCAACGAGAAGAACTCGATGGCTATGGTGGGCAAGCACACCCATGACGCGAAGGCCGCTGGCGCGGACGCGATGGTGACTCCATGCCCGCTGTGCCACCTGAATCTGGACGGCCAGCAGCCCAAGGCCCAAGCGCAACGAGGCGAGAAGATCGGGATGCCGATCTTGCACCTTCCCCAGTTGGTGGGTATGGCTATGGGCCTGACGCCCAAGGAACTGGGCCTCGGACGCCACATTGTGAGCACGAAGGATCTGCTATCCAAGGCGAGTGTCCGAGCCTAACGACTTTCAGTCCACCTGCCGAAAGGGGCCCTTCGCGCGAAGGGCCCCTTTCTTTTGCCCTCGCTCCCCCTTCTTCGGCCTGAACGTGGGATAATCCCGACCGACAACCGAAAAGAGGTACCCATGCCACGAATCAAGATGATCTCCGACAAGTCAGAAATCCCCGCGGAGCAGCATGCAGAGTTCGATTCCATCGTGGAGGTGCTTCATGGTGTGAGAGGGCCGTTCAGCGTGCTTATGCACAGTCCTGGGCTCGCTCAGAAGGTCATGCAGGTGGGCGCGCAGGTCCGACTGGGCTCGACTCTCTCACAGGTTGAGCGCGAACTGGCCGTTATCGCCGTCTCGCGGGAGAAGGACGCTCGCTACGAGTGGGCGGCTCACGTGAAGGCCGGGCGTACTGCGGGCATGCGGGAGGAGGCAATCGAGGCAGTGCGCAATCGTGAGGACGTGAGCGGACTGGAGCCGGACGAGCGCGACATCATCCTATTCGTGCGTCAGCTACTGCAGACGAACAAGGTCGAGAGGCCGCTGTTCGAGGAATTGGTGTCTCGTCACAGCGAACGTTGGGTCGTGGAACTGGCGGCGACAATCGGCCAGTATCAGTACATCTCCGCAATCAATAATACATTCGAGGTTGAGCCCGCAGCGGATGCTGATCAGCTACCGGTTTAGGGGCGAAAAAGGATAGGGGGCCGGGCCCTACGTAAGTCGGTGCCCCGAGTTCGCCTAGACCAGCGGGCCAATGTCTGCTTCGTAGGCAGAGATGATTTCAGCGGCGAATTCCTGTACTGAGTGGTACGGGCCATGTCCGGAGTCGTCGCTGGCGGGGTCGTGACGAGCGTGGTCATGCCCCTCGTGACCGTGACCCGTGTGGTCATGACTGGCGTGGTCTTCCTGATCCTCGATCTCTTCCATTGCCGCTTCTTCGCTGCGGTTGAATTCGTTCCGAACGACGATCGCGGCACCTCGTTCGATATGGGCGAGGACGCAGCCGTACTCGAAGCTCATGCTCAGAACGCTCTGTGCGGTTTCGGCGCTGGTGTAGGGGCGCTCGTCCAGGCCGTCTGTCATGGCAACGATGAAGCTTTCTGCCTCGAGCGGCTCGGCTGCCGCTTTGGCTTCGTCGATGCGTTGAGTCAGCGATTCTCTGCACTCGTTGATGATCTCGTCGATCTCATCCTCGTGGGTCTGAGTGAGTATGGGTAGTAGACGCTCGGGGTACTCGATCCCTATCGCGCACCCCAAGCAGAACGCACCAATCACCGCCTCGGCGAGAGGCGCCGACTCAAAAACTTCGTCCTGATGCTCATCCATGTCACTGGAGAGGCCTTCGAGGTACAGCGCAATCACCACATCGGTGAACGCGATCGGCTCGTCGTCTATGTCCTCGATGGCATCGAGTGGGATGAACTTACGTGGTGGCAACCGCGTTATGCTTTGGGCGCGGCGGCCATGACGTCGACCAACTCTTGGACCGCCTCAGCGGATGCCGCAAGCAGGGCCTTCTCGTCAGCCGTCAGTTCGAGTTCAACGACCTTCTCGACGCCGCCCGCCCCGAGGATCACCGGTACGCCCATGTACACGCCGTTGAGGCCATACTCGCCTTCGAGCAATGCGGCGCACGGGAGTTGGCGTTTCTGGTCCAACAGAATGGCGTCGACCATCTCGGCGACTGCGGCCGATGGCGCGTAGAAAGCGCTGCCCGTCTTGAGCAGGGCAACGATCTCACCACCACCACCCTGGGTGCGCTTGATGATACGTTCGAGCGCTTCCGTGCTGAGCAGATCAGCGATGGGCACACCACCGATGGTGGTGTAATGGGTCAAGGGCACCATCTGATCGCCGTGACCACCAAGGACGTACGCTTGGACGTCCTTGACGGAGACGTTGAGTTCTTGCGCGAGGAAGGTGCGGAATCGGGCAGTGTCAAGTACACCAGCCATGCCGAGGACGCGGTTCTTTGGGAACCCGGAGACGCTCCAAGAGTGCTGAACCATTGCGTCCAGGGGGTTGGAGACCACGATTAGCGTTGCGTTGGGAGAATGCTTCACGATTTCTTGCGTGACGCTGCCCACGATTTTCATGTTGGTGAACAGCAGGTCGTCGCGGCTCATGCCGGGCTTCCGGGCGATGCCTGCGGTGATGATTACGAGGTCAGAATCCGCAGTCTCTGCATAGCCGTTCGCGCCGATGATGCTCGCGTCGACGCCAAGCACGGGGCCGGACTCCGCGATGTCGAGGGCCTTGCCCTGGGGCATGTCCTCAACAACATCCACGAGCACCACGTCCATGTAGCCTCGCTCAAAGAGGCGCTGAGCGGTGGTCGCTCCTACGTTACCTGCTCCAACAACGGTTACCTTCTTACGCATCTGTCCTATGTCTCCTTGGAAATGAAGGATGACGGCTAAACGCCGACGTAGCCCTTCCGCTTGTTCTTTAGGTTCGGGCGACCCATCGTCGCAATGATGCGGCCTCTACGCGCCCCAAGGGGTAATGGCTTCTTTGAGGGCCTTGTAGGCTTCCAGGAATCCGGGACGGGTACCTGAGTAAATGCCATCAAACGTGGCCACCGCAGCATCCAGCCAATCGCTGAGTTCCTTGTTGCCGGGGTTGGCGTCGAGATAGGCGTCTCGGATGAGGACGAAATGGATGCGGGGATCGTAGGGACTCTTGGTGCCGCCCATCGACTCGTCGCCATCGAGAAGGCGAAGGAGCATGGCGTCTGCTGATCCAAGCGTCTGCTCATGGATGGGCGGGCCTTCCATGCGGTACATAATGGAGGTCATGTCGCGGCCGTTGCCGGTGGTGTAGCCCATGTCTGCCCACATCTTGTTATCCATCTTGGAGTCAGCACCGGAGTGTTCAAGCACCAGTTGCCCGAAGCGGCGCAGCGGGTCGGAGATGTCCGCCAACAGGTCTGTCAGGCGGTCGCCGTCAAGGTCAGTCGCCAGGACGATGTTGTCTCGCTTCTCAATGAGGTCCCAGATCAGGAGACCGTAGTTGGTGTCGGAGATGTGCTGCTCGATCTGCCCGCTCCATGCATCCATACCCTCTTTGAAATCGCTAGGCAGCAGAGCGATGATCCGGTCGACACTCTCTTTGTGCTCTTCATAGCCGTCGACGGCGTACTTGCGGCCAACCGTGAACTGCGTGCCCTGGAGCATCCACGAAAGCAGGCCTGCGTTGATGCCGTCTTCCTGTGCCTGGGTTGGCTTCATGGCGACGCGACCGAACTTAGTGGTCTCGTGGACCAGCTTCAGGAACAATCTGGAGGAGTAGGCCATCTGGACGCCTGGGGTGTTCATTTCGGAGTGGACGATGCCTGTCCTGGGGTCCACGTCGAACTTCTTCTGGTCTTGTGAATAGGGGAGGCAGGGCATGCAGCGGACGACGGTGGTGACGCCGTAGGGGCGGACGTTACAGTAGACGCCAGCCTGGGTGCGCAGCGGTGCATTGCCAGACTTGCCCATAACAACGACTTTGCCGCCATTGCCGTCGTTCACGTAGGCGTCGCCTGCCGTCGACCACTTGATCGAAGTGCACGGCATGTTGCCGAACCAACTAAGGGGCTCAAGCTTTCGGTCGTGCCTGATCTGCGACCACATGGGCACGGCATAGAAAGGGAGACCGAGAACGTCGGCCGCCATCACGGTGCCGAGCAAGGCATAGGCGTCGGTCAGGGAGTGGGCGACAGGGCTGATCTTGCCATCATGGGATCCGCCTTGCCAAATGACGGCGTCCGGGTATCCGGTGGGCCGGACATCGGAGGGTTGGTAAAGCCCGGACAGGAGTCCGAGGAGGTCTCCGCCATCGGCTTCCGTTTGTGCGATGTTTAGAAGGTCTAGCAAGTCAAGTTTCCTTTCGGTTGAGTAATCCACTCGCCTATGAAATTGTTGGTGGGAGATGCGGATCACGCATTGTGCGAGACGTTTGTACCCTTCGGGTCAATAGCGAGCGCCCGCCACCGCCCAATTAGCGCCTGATAAGGAGACTCCGGCCTGCGGTGGGATTCTCTCCCATTATCAAAAAGTCCGCCCGTGGGTCGAGCGCCAGCGACGGCGCGTTTTCTCGCGCAGATAAGGCGCGGCATATTCTAGTCGTGCCGGTAAGCACGAGCAAGCACAGACCAGGGGAGAGCTATAACGGGATGTTCCCGTGCTTCTTGGGCGGCAGCGTATCCCGTTTGTTCTGAAGCATGTCCAAGGCGCGGATCAGCTTGGGCCGGGTCTCGGCCGGGTCGATCACGTCGTCGATGAACCCTCGCTCCGAGGCAGCGTAGGGGTTGGCGAAGCTCTCTTTATATTCATCGATGAGTTCTTTCCTGAGGGTCTCAGGATTCTCAGCCTCGGCGAGCCGTCGACGGTGGATGATGTTCACTGCGGCGTCTGGCCCCATCACCGCAATCTCTGCCGTTGGCCACGCGAAGTTGATGTCGGCACGTAGGTGCTTGGAGCCCATGACGATGTATGCACCACCGTATGCCTTACGTATGACGACCGTCAGCTTGGGCACGGTGGCCTCGGCATAGGCGTACAGCAGCTTCGCTCCCTGCCGGATAATCCCTCGGTGCTCCTGATCCTTGCCTGGCATGTAACCAGGGACGTCCACGAACGTCACGATGGGAATGTTGAACGCGTCGCAGAAGCGGACGAAACGCGCGGCCTTGACCGACGCGTGAATGTCGATGACGCCTGCCAGGTACGCTGGCTGCTGCGCGACGATGCCGATGGGCCGACCCGATAATCGACCGTAGCCGACGATGATGTTGGGTGCGAAATCGCGCTGGATGTCCAGGAACTCTCCGTTGTCCACGACCCTCGTGATGACCTCCAACATGTCGTAGGCTCGGTTGGCGTCGTCCGGCACGATGGCTCGCAGCTCTTCATCGATGCGATCGGGGTCATCGTCCTGATCCGCCATGGGCGGGTCGTCGAGATTGTTCTGGGGGAGAAAAGAAAGGAGATGCCGGATGGTGTCCATGCACTCCTCTTCTGAGTCCAATGTGAAGTGAGACACTCCGGATAGGGCCGCGTGGCTCTCTGCGCCGCCAAGTTCCTCCTGCGAGATGTCCTCGCCGGTGACAGCTTTCACGACTTCTGGCCCCGTGATGAACATCATCGAGATGCCCCTGACCATCAGGGTGAAGTCTGTGATTGCTGGCGAGTACACGGCGCCGCCGGCGGACGGACCCAGGATTGCTGAGATCTGCGGCACGACGCCTGATGCGAGTGTGTTGCGCATGAATATCTCGCCGTAGCCCGCCAGGCTACCCACGCCTTCTTGGATACGAGCGCCGCCTGAGTCAGCGATCCCGATGATCGGCGCGCCGTTGCGCATGGCCATGTCCATGATCTTGCAGATCTTTTCGGCCGTGACCTCTGAGAGGGAACCACCAAACACAGTGAAGTCCTGGGAGTAAACGTACGCAGTACGACCGTGGATCTTGCCGTATCCGGTTACGACTGAATCGCCGGGGTACTTGCGCTCTGCGGTGCCAAAGAATGAACTGCGGTGAAGGACGAATGGGTCTATCTCGTCGAACGTGCCGGGATCAAGCAGAAGCGAGATGCGCTCGCGCGCGGTTAGCTTCCCCTTGGCGTGTTGCTGCTCGACCCGCGCGTCGTTGCCGGTGCCGTGTGCCTCTTCTTTCCTCTGTTTGAGGTCTTCAAGGCGTTCATTGGTCTTCTTATCGACGGCCATATCACCTCTATGCGAGTGGGGCATCCGACCGGCTCATGCTAGCACCGGGGGTAGGGGCCAGCAAGGAAAATGAGGACACATAGAACTGGATATTTAAGCTTTTCCTTCATCGGGGTCGGGGCTCCAGAGGCGACTCTAAACGAGCCGTTTCAGGGCGTCAGTTTGCCTAGGCTGGCGTGCTGGATTGCTGGTAGAATTCCGCTCATACTCTGAATTTCAAGCTTATTGCTGCACGCCGCAGCCCAGGTAGAGGGAATTGACCAACAGCCCCGTATTCATCTCAGACGAAGAGCTAATCAAGCAGCTTCAGGGGGTGTTGCGCGCTGAGCCATCAGAAGGTCCAGGAGGACCTGACGACGAGCGCGTGCGCAAAGCCCGAGCGCTCGCTGCTGAGCTTGCTGAGCGAATCCATCGCGAGCCCGACACGTGGGGACTCACGAGCGTCCCGCCAGAGTTCCGGGACGACGTTGCCAAGGACGCATTCACAGCACTGCTGTTCGCGATTCCTGATATGCGCGGCCGCCAGAGCGTCGCCGAATGGTTCAGTACGACCGTCGAGTCCAAGTTCCGACGCCTGTGGTCCCTGGCTGAGCAGCAGAAGGTTGAGCGTGGGCGGTTGGCTGCGGAGGCCGCGGCGAATCCCAAGTCTGAAGCATCCAATTCGGCCGACGCTGAGCCAGACCCCGTGGCGTCGTTGTTCGAAGATCCCGACGGCACGTGGGCGCAATTCGAAGTGGCATTCCCTCGCGACGCCTTCGCGCTGCGATTGCGTTACCTCCTAAAGCAAGATCTTGAGGGGATGGCGGTGATGCTCGACGCGCCCACCCCACGGGCCATCTCAATGCGATTGGAACGCGCACGGAATCGCTTCCGGATGTATTGTGAGCAAATCGGCGTGAGCCGCAGGAATGTTACGGCCATGATGGAGCAGCTTGCAGAGGAGCCGAGCTTGTGACCAGCGACGGCAACGAAAGCCAAACACTGACGATGGATTCCCGCGTCTGGGTGCGATTTGCGATGGACGCTACTGAACGCTGGTTGGCGTTGAACGGCCAACCTGTGACGGACCTTCAGCGATTCTCGACCTACCTGCGCGAGATGCGCTATCTCGTGGGGTGCAGCCTCGAAGAGCTGGCGGAAGAATTACAGTTACCGTACGAGCGTCTGGCGTTGTTAGAGCAAGGGATGCTCAAGCCGTCAGAGGTGCCCGGTGCGTTGTGGGTGCGCTTGATGCGTTTGCTGGAGGGCCGTGAGCGGCTAGTAGATCCAGTCGTCACCGAAGATGAGTCTGGAGAGCCAGCGGCACCTAATATTGACCCTGACGAAACCGGGATCCTGGGGGAATCGAGCGAGCAATCCTCATCGACTGCAAGCCCAATAGGAGCGACTGCGATGGATACGATCGGTGTTGCACGGATTAAGGTAATTGGGATCGGTGGCGGCGGCACCAACGCAGTCGCTCGCATGTACAAGCAACGGATCCCCGGTGTCGAGTATGTTGCGGTGAACACGGATGCTCAGCATCTGCTGCACGTTGATCTGCCGGTGAAGCTGCGCATGGGCGACCACCTCACACGTGGCCTCGGGGTAGGCGGTAACCCAGAGCTTGGCCGTGAGGCCGCCGAGGAATCCCGAGAAGATTTGTACGAGTTGATCAATGGCACGGACATGGTGTTCCTCGCTTGTGGAATGGGTGGCGGTACCGGCACCGGTTCTGCCCCGGTGGTCGCTGAGATCGCCCAGGAAACCGGTGCGTTGACCATCGCCACAGTCACCAAGCCCTTCAGCTTCGAGGGCCGTCATCGCATCGCGCAGGCGGAAGAGGGCATAGCTCGCCTCCGTAGCAAAGTGGATACGCTGATTATCATCCCCAACGACCGACTCTCTTCCGTGTCCGACGAGCAGATGACCGCCGAGAGCGCGTTTCGTATCGCCGATGAAGTGCTACGCCAGGGCGTGCAGTCCATCGCCGAGTTGGTGACGGTGCCAGGTGAGATCAACCTGGACTTCGCGGACGTCAAAACAGTAATGTCGGGCGCGGGCCCAGCCTGGATGGCCATCGGCCACGGCCGGGGCGAGAACAGAGCGATCGAGGCTGCGCAAGCGGCGATGGCGAGCCCGTTGCTGGACGCGCCTATCGAAGGTGCCACTCGCGTCCTTCTTAATATCACCGGTGGCCCTGACCTCACACTCAAGGAAGTGCAGGCCGCTGCCGATTTCGTCAGCCAGCTCGTTGACCCTGACGCGAATATCATCTTCGGTATGGTTACCGATCCCAAGATGGACGATGATGTTCGCGTCACGGTGATCGCCACGGGCCTCACTCTAGGAGACGAAACGTTTGATCGCTCGCTCGAAGAGATGCTGGATACGGCGCAGTCAGAATCGGCCGACCTACCGCGTGAGAGCGCGGAGCCTGGTTTAGAGCTACCGAACTTCCTGCGCAAGTTTGGGTTCGGCCGGCGAACGAACGCCGCCGAGTAGACGCGGCGAGCGCGTTGGGTCATGGCTGACGCCCCTGCCATATCGAAGCGATAACGCAAGAGACCCCGGAGTAATGACTACGGGGTTCCTTATGGTTCGTCTATCAACACCGGATGTAGGGGTTGGCTAGAACGGAATAAGCGATGTTCCTAGGGCGAGATCGGCCATGAGCGCGGTACCGAACAAGACGCTCGCCCCCCCCGCTACCGTGGAAACGACACCATCCATCGCGCGGAATCGGTTGGTGAACGCGAATGGTGCCCCGAGCACTACGGTGATCATGGCCATCGAAATCACGGTGCCTATGCCGAACATGAGAAGATAGCCGAGGCCGACCCAGGCCGATTCGATTTCTGGCAGCAGCACCAGCATCACCGCCGCACTACCGGCAAGGCCGTGCATGACGCCGATCAGGTAGGACTTCCTGCGGAATCTAGAGTGGATTGGTTCTGACAACTTGGCCGCGTTCGCTCTGAGCTGTTCGGCGGGATCTGAACCGCTCTCGTGGGACGAGTGGATGTGCACGTGCTCGCCGCTACCGTGAGCGTGGTGATGAACATGCAACCGCCCTCTGCGCAGGTTCCAGAAAACCTCGGCACCTAGCATCACTAACATGATGCCTACCCCGAACTCCAGGATGGGTGCAATCTGGGCATAGCGTTCAATCAGCGCCTCTTTGGCGAGGAGAATCACGCCGCCGAGGACTAGCAATGGGGTCGTGTGCCCGAGGCCCCAGGACACGCCGACCCAGATTCCTCGCCAGGCGCTGCCGAACTCCCGAGCGATGGTTGAGACGGCTACGACATGGTCGGCATCCGTCGCGTGCTTCAAGCCGAGGAGGAACCCCAGCGTCAAAGCGATGAATGTGCCATCAGTAACTGCCATTCGAGTGCTGCTCCCTGACCGTGGCGACGGGAATGCTTATCCGTGGACGTGACGCTGGGCGTACGGCGACTCATGGTGCGCGTGTGGGTGACCACTGTGCGAGTGGTCCGTATCAACCCGGCAATTTGCGCACAACCCGCTGATCGAGAAGTGCTCCATGTGGGGCTCGAATCCCGTGTCGTCTTTCAACTGCGATCGAAGCCCGTCCAAGTAGCGGGTTGGGAGGTGAATGGCCTTGGCGCAGTGCTCGCATACCATGTGGTGGTGGCGCGCGGCTGGGTCTGCGTACTCGTAGTGTGCGATGCCTTTGAGCACGACCTCGTTCAGCAAGTGCAGCGCGCTGAGCAGGCGAACCGTCCGATAGATCGTGGCTTGGTCGATTCCTGGGTTTCGTTCCATCACGCGTTGGTGGATGTGTTCGACGGTGACGTGCCCACCCAAATCCTCGATCGCGTCGAGGACCAGTACGCGTTGGGACGTCAGCCGGTGGCCGGTTCCTTTCAGGAGGTCGATGGTTGCTTGATGATGGGTCATGCTTATTGCAACTACTTGCAACAAGCTGGTTCTATCTCAGCAGAGAACCGAAGTCAACAGGAATCGTGAATGGGCCTCTCCGAGGGGAGAGACCCATTTCGTGGTAGCTATCGGTGGCAGTCGTTTATTCTGCGCCTTGGTATATCCCCGTATCAGGGAGCCCGGTGCTTAGGCCTAGCGCCACCCGTCGTGGGAGAAGCGGTTCACCGCGTCGTCGTCTATGACTACGCCGAGTCCGGGCTCCTGGGGAATGGCCAGGCCGGAGCCCCTCATCTCCACGCGCGTCTTGAATATCTCCATGAGGTTGAGCACCTCGGTGTCCGTGAAGAACTCCACGTAGGTTGCGTTGGGGGTTGACGCAACTAGGTGGACGTGGAGATCTGCCAGCCAGTGCGGCGCGATGGTCACGCCGCGCCCTGCCGCGATGGCAGCGATGCGTCTGAATTCCGTTATGCCGCCGCACACGCCCGCGTCCGTTTGGAGGATGGCTGCCGCCTGCTGGTCCAAGATCGCCTGGAAGTCCCATCGGGTCTGATGGATCTCGCCCGTGGCGATGGGCGGTGCGACTGCGGCGGCGACCGCAGCATGAGCTTCGATTTCGTCAGGCATGTTGGGCTCTTCGACCCAACCTAGGTCGTATTCCTCCCACAGCCTGATCGCCCTGATGGCAGACGTCGCGTCGGGCCATGCGTTGTTCGCGTCCGTGAACAGCTCTACGTCGTCGCCGATGGCCCGTCGCACTGCGGCGATGCGCTCGGCGTCCTCCCGGGCGCTCACTCGGCCTACTTTGATCTTGACGGCGTTGAATCCCATGTTCACGTAACGGGAGCATTCGTCGGCCAAATGCTCTGGCGTTTTGCCATCGAGGTAATACCCACCGCTTGCGTAGGCGGGAACGGTTTCTTGGTGCGCACCGCCCAGGTACTGATACAACGGAAGTTCCGCTTGCTTGGCGTTCACATCCCACAGGGCGATGTCGATCGCGCTCATGGCGCGCACGATGGCCCCGCGCCTGCCCATGAGCAGGGCGTCCTTGTACATGGCGTCCCAGATCGCTTCGGTCTGGTGTGAGTCGACGCCCACCACGTGCTTCGCCAGCAGATCGCGCACGGCTTGTGTCACGATCCAGCCCGCCGCGTTCCCGCAGTAGCAGAAACCGAGCCCCTCGGCACCGGATTCGGTCTTCACCTTGACGAGCGTGTAGTGGCGCTCCGAGACGGTTCGCGTGGAGAACGACGTGACGTTCCGGAGCGGGATCACGACTGTGTTCGCGGATACTTCAGTAACTTTCATGGCGGTGACTCTCCAAGAGGGTGCCGTGAGGCATGGTGCTTCTTTCGTGAAACTGTAGCACGGGGGGCAGGAGGCTAGCAGATACCAGAACGGGCCGGCTCAAGAGCCGGCCCGTTGATGGATCCTAAGTTAGAGATCAGAACGTGTCGTCGATAGGCCAATCGTTGAACAGATACTCGATCCCGATCGCGCGCCAGAACAGCGGTTCCGGCCACGGGACCTCGATGATGAAGTCATGGATGCCCAACAGAAGTCCCTCGAAGGCGGCACCGATCAACAGGATGATGATGGGCTTTACCTTGCCGAAGACGAAGAGGTAGGTCATGACCCAGATCGGCAGGGCTAGGTGGAAACCAAATGCCCATACAGATACGAAGAGGATCCCGACAGATGAAATATAGCGAATCGCACGCTGCTTCTCAGCTGCTGGGTCTCCGCCGAAGCGGAAACCGAGGTCCATGATGACCCCGCTCTGCAGCGCCTGCTTGCGCTCGAACAGTGATTTGACCCTAAGCACCCAGAATGGGGCCGCGAAAGCGATGGTGATGATAGGGAGGTAGCGGCCTGGCATCTTCAGGCCCGGCATCTCTATGAGATAGGCGACGGCGAAGAAGAGCACCACCGCCAGCAATACAACTTCGCCCAGGATTTCCGGCGAGCGGAAGCTAACCTTGCGATGTGTCGGGGTCTGTTCTTCTGGTTGTGTGCTCATGATTCTCTCTCAGCTAGGACTCTGCCGATGGCTCGCGCGCGGGGAGGGAACTGCCAATCACCTTGGAATTGTCCCCTAGCTCTTCCTCTGTTTTGTCTGCCACTCGCTGCGTCCCTGATTGAACCCTCAGCGAGAAGAAGACTGCCACGGCAACGAAAATGACGATGCCAATGAACGCAGGTTGCCAGATCATCGATATCCCGCGCGTCTGTATCGCGATCGACATCCACTTCTCAAGCTGGCTCGTCAGTACAATCGCGATTAAAATCGGCGGTCGCGGCCAGGCATATGCCTTCATGAACATGCCGAGCACTGCAAAGACCGACACCAACGCCAAGTCTTCGATGGTGACGTTAGCCATGAACGCTGAAACCGACGTAATGCCTATCACCACCGGGGCAAGTACCTGCGGTCGCACCACCGAAACCTTTGTGAGTGGCGCAGCGAACAGCAGCACGATAGGCACCACGATGATGTTCGCCAGCGCGATGATGTAGACCATCGCGATCGTCAAATCCAAGTGCGTTTGCACCATCTGCGGACCAGGTTGAATCCCGAGCAAAATCAGGGCACCCAAAACAATCGCCATCGGCGCGCTGCCTGGGATTGCGAATAGCAAGGTCGGGATGAGTACTCCGCCGTCCGTTGAATTGTTAGCGGATTCGGGGGCTATCACCCCTCGTATATCGCCGGTACCGAACGTCTCTTTCGCGCCTGGTTCGGTCTGCCTCGCTTGTGCGTAGGCGATCCAGTGAGCAGGCGTGGGTCCTAGGCCCGGCATTGCGCCGATGAATACGCCGATGAGCGATGAGCGTACGATTAACCACTTGTGGCGTAACGCCTCCTGCATCCCGCGCATCGTATCGCGGCGGCCCTCCTTCAGCATCTCTTCCATCCGAGTCTTCGCGACGGCGGTGTTGCTGATGACGAGGTCGGCGATCTCAGGGAATGCGAACAGACCAACCACCACGGGGATAATGTCGATTCCGTCCCAGAGATAGTCGAGCCCAAAGGTCGCGCGTGTCGTGCCAACGGTGTCGTTGAAGCCGATCATGCCGATGAATAAGCCCAATGCCGCGGTGAGTAGACCCTTGGAGAGCGCTCCGGCGCTGATGATGCCTACCGAGGCGATACCGAGGAGCGACAGCAAGAAGAACTCGGGAGCACCGAATAGTTTCAGCAATTCACGAGCGAATGGCAGCACCGCCAGCAAAGCGATGGCGCCGATAACTCCACCGATAAGCGACGCCGTATACGACGCTCCGATCGCTATGCCGGCTTGCCCCTTCTTCGCCATCGGGTAGCCATCAAGAATGGTTGCCTGGGAAGACCGGGCGCCAGGGATTCCGAGGAGGATGGACGGGATGGGCTCCGTCAGGTCGTTTGCGGCCATGTAACCGATGATGAGGGCAAACGCCGTGAAGGGCTCTAGCTCGGTCGTGAAACTGAGCACGACAACGATAAAAGGGAGCCCTCCGCCGGGCATCAGACCGGCCACCAGGGCAATCGGAATCATCAGGAAGAACGCAATCATCGGTCCTGGAGTGAACAGCTGCTGTGCAGCATCCACCATCGCTTCGAGCATGACCCCCCCCCGCTCACCAGATCCCCAATGTGATCTTGAGTGGAGGTACAGTAGCGCGGGCTTATCTCTGCGTCAATACGAGGGGATAGCTGAGCCACCAGCTTTTTCGCCTACTGGGCGGTAAACGTCGTCACGTGGCCGTGGACTTTGTACGTTTGGCGGGAGCTCCAGGTCCTCTAGCGGTATCGGGTGATGCATGGTTGCGTAGACCGTGGTGCACAGAGGGTTGCTGGTAGGCTCTGGTGCTGAGCTCAGCATTTTGATGGTGAACAGCCGCGCTGCCTTGTCGAGACCAACTGCCCAATGGGCAACCTGTACATATCCGTTGGGAAGGCCAGAGACGACAAGTGCTCGATACGGAGGGGGGGCTTTCAATCGCGACGACCTCGACTGATTGGATGGGCGCCCGTACCAACTCGCGTTGTCCGCACGGGTCTTCCTCACCACGCGCACGAACCGTGCGTTGATAGAGAAATCCGCTGCCCTGCCGTCGCCCGCTCCCGCGACCACGCCGTCTGGGTGGGCGATAGGCACTCCACTCTCGTCGTAAAGATCGCTGAAGATATCGCAGTAGCGTTGCGGTACGAAGTAGACCGTTGCGCGGTTGTAGACGTACGCCCTTATCTTGATTGGAGGGTTGGCCACTCCATCAGGTTCGACCGCTGCGACCAGCGCGGCTAACCAGGCAGGGTTGGCGTCAGTGGTGGGCTGGGGGGGGGGTCGGCGCTGGAGTCGGCGTCGGTGTCCGGCCCGGTCCCGGAACCGCCGTCGCGGTCGCGGCGACACCACAGGCAGCGTGGAAGCAGCGATCAGCAACGGCACCGAGAACATCCTGAATCTCATGGCCGGGACCTCCAAACGATTGATCTATCGCTTAGACCAGGAGCGGCATGCCTAACTTCCCCCCTCCGCTTCGGCGGCCGCCCTTTCCATCGCCGTCATCGGCTTCGGCGTGACCACCAGCAGTGCCGCCCCTACAACCAGCAGAGCAACCGCAGTCCACCAAGCGGGCGCATACGAGTTCGTCGCGTCGAAGATGAAGCCTGTTGCCGCGCTTCCAACGCCACTGAACGTCAGGCTCAAAGGGAGAGCGGCTCCCCGGATCCTGCCGATGTTGGCTCGACCGAAATAGCCCGGCCACATGTGTGCCTGCAGCAGCATGCCCGACCCAACTCCGGCTCCGCCGAGTGCGGCTGCCGTGAACAGTTGCCACGCCACAGTCGCGTTCATCATCAGGAGGAACGCTGCGAAGAAGCTCGCGTAGCCGAACATCGCGAGGAAACGTGGCTGGTAACGATCCACCAGCGGCGCCAGCAGGATCGACGTGCCGGCCTGGCTGGTGGCATATGCCGAGAGCGCCCACGCTGCCATGCTTGGCGCGAACCCGTGGTCGATGAAGTAAGGCACCCAGAACAGGCCGATGGCGCTCATGCCGAACATGAGGGTCCCGAACGCGACGGCCATTCGCCAGAACGCTCCCGTGCGCACCGCGTCGTGCAAGGTCCACGAGTGTTCTGTTTGATAGGCGTATAGGCAGGCGTTCCCTACGCCCGCGTGCTGAGTTCGCGGGGCTCCGTCCGGGACAAGGCCCATATCTTCGGGGCGATTCCGCAATACCAGCCGTGCGATGACAAGTACTACCGTGCTGCCTGTGATCCCGAGGATTGTCCAGGCATCGCGCCAGCCGAACGCATCGATCAGCGCTTGCGTGACCGGTGCTGAGACGGCGATGCCCGCGGGGAATCCCACGAACATGATGGACATCGCCTTGCCCCGCTTGCGGATGAACCACTGCGACGCCATCACGGTGAAGTAGAGAGAGGTGCTGCCCCAGAAGCCCAACATCCCCATAAACATCTGGAGGGCGACCATCTGCCATCCAGTTTGGATCTGTCCCAGCGAAACAACGCTCGCGCCGAAGACTACAACTGTGATTGAGAGTGGCCCGCGTGCGCCGTACCGATCAAGGATACCCCCGATGATGGGACCGGAGGCAGCGAAGCCGATCAGCCTAGCGGTGAGCCCGAGGCCGAACGAAGTACTTCCGATGTCCAACGTTTCTTGCATCGGCGTGACGAACACGCCAAAGTTGCCGATGCCCATGGACATCGTGAAGCCACCGGCGACACTCAGTGCGCTTACGACGATCCAGCCATAGAACGGTTTTTGTGACACGGTTAGGCGTGTCCTGTTCCAGCAAAAAACCGCGAATCTGACGTGCAGGTCCGCGGCTGATCCTTCACCGTCATCCGGGTCTAGTTATTTTCGTTGCCTAGATTGCCCAGCTCACCTAGGAATTGCTCAACTGAAGGAGGGAGTGGTGTTTGCTGTTCTTCCGGCGTCTCTGGCTTGGGTTCGATCCCAGTGTCCCGCTGCTGCTGACGCCCACGGCGGGCGTCATAGTCGGATTCCAAGCGCTCGACCAAGCTTTTGACCTGGGGGTTCCGCTGCATCTCGGAACTCACACGTTCGTACTGCTGCGTGTCCCGTCGGCTCTGCGCGTACTCCGGCGGGAAGTTGTACAGCGTACGCAGCACCTGAAGCATCTTCGTGCGCCCCGCGAAGTCGGCTTCCAACTCCACGTAATGCGGGAGCCGGGCCATAAGCATCATGCTCTCCACACCTTGTGCAACAAGGCGGTCACCGACCATGTTCATGATGGATGTCGGGCCCTGATACGGCCTCCGCCGATTGCCGGTGACGCCTTCGACACCTTCCATGGGTTCGCCGTTGAGCGTGCCCATCACCAGCAAAGGCCTGGTGTGGGGCACCGCGTCGTACATGGCGCCGATGCGGCAGAATCGCTTGATATTGAGGTGTGTCAACACCTCAATCAACGCTTCGATGTACTCCTCGGAGAAGGAGTGAGGCTCCAGCATGTGGAGGAATATGAAATCGTGATCAAAGTCCCCGCGGGCGAACCGCATGTCCGCATTGGGGATCTTCATGCGACGCTCGCCGTCTTCATAGTAGACGATTGGTCGGTATCGAGTGAAGTCGAAGTACGTTCCTGGCGTCGCCAGTTTCCCCAACTCCTCGGCGTCCATGAACCGCTCGATCCGCTCGATGCTTAGGGACCCGACGCTTCCTGCGTCAATCCATGGGGTAAGCGATGCAATCACGTGTGGATTACGAAGCTCGGGTAGAGGCTCAACCAGTTCGAATTTACCTATTCGCATAGCCTTATGGTGGGCTTAGGGGTCGAAGATTGCAACCCCCGCCCAAGGTGAGATTCGGGGCTTTGACGCACTCGCCGCAGTAATAAGAGTACTCATGATGAGCAGCCGTTAGCGCTTACGAAGGCTGATCTTCTATTAGCTCCCACGCATCCGCCAACGCTTCGTCGTGGGAGTTCCTGGCATGGTCGCAAGCTAGGCGCAAGCTCTCCATCTCGGCGGATGCCCGCTCAGCGTGGTTCGCGGAGGCTCGGGCCAATTCGTAGGCGTTGCATGCCCGCGTCATGGCGTCGGCCGCCTGGCTAAGCAGATCTAAGGCTTGCTGATATTCAGGAGTCATCGACATTAATCGCATGGTACTGGAAGGTCAGATTCGTTGCCTGCGCAAGCATCCTGCCGTACGCTGAGCGGGTGGTTCACGCACGCGTGGCCACGCGTGCGTCTGGTTCTGATGTGGCGAGTGCTCTACGCGGAATCACCAAACCACACTGGGTCAATGAATCGTCAGGGAGGGCTGCCGTACGATGTCGCCTGTCATTCGCCTTTTCCAGATGATCATCCACTACCACGGGCGTCAGTTGGCCCTTGGTTACAGCGCGACACTGGGAGCGGCCATCGCAGGCCTGGCCATTCCCCGGGTGCTCGGGATAGGGATCGATAGTGTGATCGACCCAGAGAGAGAGTCCCAAGGGATGGGAATTCTCCTCGTTCTGGCCGCGATCATCGTGCTGCTGGGCCTATCGCGTGGGTTGTTCTCGTGGGCGCAAACGTTCGTCGGGGAAGGCCTCTCCCAGAAGATCGCCTACCAGATTCGCAATGACTACTACAACCAGCTGCAGCACTTGAGTTTCGCGTTCCACGACAAGCAGACCACCGGCTCATTGATGTCGCGTGCGACAGCCGACGTTGAGGCCATCCGCATGTTCGTGAACATGGGGGCCGTCCGCTCCATGCTCATCGTACTCATGCTGTTTGGTGCAGCCATCGCGATGTTGATCACCGACGTGCAGCTTGCGCTCGTCACCCTGGCATTCGTTCCTTTCCTGTTGTTCCGTGCGATCCGTACCAGCCGACGCCTTCGCGGACTTTGGCTTAGGGTCCAAGAACTGACGGGTGAAATGGTAGCGACTCTCCAGGAGAACCTGACGGGGATCCGGGTCGTGAAGGCGTTCGCAGCTGAAGACCACGAGATCAAGAAATTCCGCGTCCGCTCACAGGTGGTCGCTCGCCAGACGTTTTTGGCGCAGAGCACCTGGGCACGCAACTTCGCGATCATGAATTTCGCGTTTATGGTGGTGATGAGCGCGATTCTCTGGTTCGGTGGCAATCGCGTGATTGATGGTCGAGAGGTTATCAACGGACAGGTCGTCTACCTGAACCTGACGCCAGGGGAACTCGCAAGCTTCTTTGTCTACATGAACATGTTGATCATGCCCGTCCGCATGTCGGGATGGATCGTCAACAGCTTCTCCCGAGCGTCCTCTTCAGGCCAACGCCTGTTCGAGATCCTCGACATGGAATCCCCCGTGCAGGATGCACCACACGCGATCAATCTAGGCCGAGCAACGGGACGTGTCACGTTCGACCACGTGTCGTTCGCTTACGACGGCATCAACGACGCGTTGCAGGATATCCACGTAGATGTCCCTGCCGGTGCGGTAGTCGCCCTTGTTGGCCGACCTGGCAGCGGGAAGACCACCTTTGCTCACCTTTTGCCTCGTTTCTACGACGTCACCGAAGGAGGCATCTTTATCGATGGTAGGGACATCCGTGAGTTCACACTGGAGTCGCTGCGGCGTAACGTGGGAGTCGTCCAGCAGGACGTGTTTATACACACGGCCTCGATTCGCGACAATGTTGCCTACGGGTACGTGGAAGCGCATATGGATGATGTGATTGGGGCGATGAAGATCGCTCAGCTTCACGACTTCATCGACGAGCTGCCTGAGTCGTACGACACGGTCGTGGGCGAGCGGGGTGTGGGCCTTTCCGGTGGCCAACGCCAGCGCCTGGCGATTGCTCGCACCATCCTCCTCGACCCCCCCGTGCTCATCCTTGACGACTCAACGTCATCGGTCGACGTCCACACGGAGCGACTCATCCAACGCGGGCTCGATGAGGTTATCGAGGGCCGTACGACGTTCCTCATCAGCAATCGCTTCCACGCGATCGCCCAAGCCGATGAGATCCTGGTATTCCAGGGCGGAAGCATCGTCCAGCGTGGCAAACACGATGACCTCGTGGATGTCCCCGGCGAGTATCAAGACTTGTACTCCTCGCAGATGCGCCCGTTCGAGGAAGCCCGCGCCGCGGCCGTTGAGGCCGAGCGCACGCAGGCTGGCGGCTGATGGCAAGTACCAGCCACAAGCAGCCCAACGTGCCACGCGGACTTAGCGGCAACATGGACGAGATTTTCCTAGGGAACATTCTCGACATGACCGTGGTTCGCCGTCTGCTCCGTTATGCGTTCGCATACCGCGGCACCACGGTGGCGGTTGTATTCGGTATGCTTGGCTACATCAGCGCAGTCGTCGCGCAGCCGCTGATCATCGCCTGGGGGATTGATGGCTTCATCACCTCAGGTCCGGACAATGATCGCTGGGGGAGCCTCGGCATCGTTTCGCTCATCTTTTTCGCAGACACGTTGCTTTTGGGCGTGTCCCAGTACGTCCAGTTCCGCTCGCTGTCACGCCTGAGCACCAACATCCTCTACGACGTGCGTGACGATATGTTCACGCACCTGCAGAAGCAATCGACGTCTTTCTTTGATCACAACGAGGTTGGACGCATCATGTCCCGCGTGCAGAACGATGTGCTCGCCTTGCAGGAGTGGATGGAGCTCAGCATCCCTACCGTCGGGGATGTCTTCCTACTCGCGGCCATCGTAGTGGCGATGTTCTTCGCCGACACGCAGATGGCCGCCATCGCCCTCGTGCCTGCTCCACTTATGATCCTCACGATGTTCCTGTGGCAACGGAGCGCCAAGCCCACGTTCATTCGTATCAGGGCCGCCATCTCCGTCGTTAACGCCAACCTTCAGGAAGGCATCACGGGTGTCCGCGTCGCACAGAGCATGAACCGCGAACCAGAGAACCTACGCCGCTTCGATACGCTGAACAAGGCCCACCGGGACGCTGCCATCCACGGGGGCTTCCTTTCGGGCATGCTCATGCCACCCATCGAAATGATCTCCATGACATCCGTCGCAATCGTCGTCGTCTTTGGTGGCCTACGCGTCTACGACGGTGCGCTCGAGGTCGGGGTACTCTTCGCCTTCGTCATGTTCCTGCTTCGCTTTTTCGAGCCAATCCGGCTTATGACCATGGAATTCACGCAGTTCCAGAAGGCCATGGCATCCGGATCCAGGATCTTCGACCTCCTGGATATCGAGCCCGACATGCACGACCCAGCCGGAGCGCCTGAACTCCCAGAAGTTCAGGGCCGCATCGAGTTCAAAGACGTTACTTTTGGCTATCTGCCTGGCATCCCCGTCCTGAACCACATCAACCTGATTATCGAGCCCGGCGAATCCGTCGCCTTCGTCGGCCTGACGGGCGCCGGGAAGACGTCCCTAGTCTCGTTGGTCCAGCGCTTCTATGACGTGACCGACGGTCAGGTGCTGATCGACGGCGTGGATGTGCGTGACGTGTCCCGACGCTCCGTTGCTAGCCAGATGAGCATGGTTTTACAGGAACCCTTCCTGTACTCGGAGTCCGTGCGCGCCAACATCCGTTTCAACCACGACGACGTCACCGACGAGGAGATTGAGGCCGCCTCTAGAGCGGTCGGCGCTCACGATTTCATCGAACGCATGCCGAACGGCTACGACACGGTGCTTGAACAGCGTGGCGCTAACCTCAGCATGGGCCAGCGGGCGCTCGTGAGCATGGCACGGGCGATTGTTAGCAATCCGCGCATCCTTATGCTCGACGAGGCCACCGCCAACATGGACTCCGACACGGAGCACCGGCTTCAGAAAGCCTTGCAGATTGTCTTGAAGGGCCGCACTTCGTTGCTCATCGCTCACCGCCTGTCTACGATCACAGGTGCCGACAAGATCGTGGTGCTCGAGCATGGGTATCTCGTCGAGGTCGGCAAGCACCAGGAACTGCTCGACCAAGGCGGGGTCTATGCGCGCCTCTACGCTATGAACTTTGGCGAAGACACGTAGCCTGTTAGCTCTGCCTGTGGCCTAGTGCGTGACGAAGATCGACTGGTAGGCAGCGATCGCTGCCACCATCGACGCGCGCTCGGTGGCCGTTGGGTTGCGAGGGTCGCGTGCCTTGGGCAAACGACCCAGCTTCAGCATAGCCGCCCGCAACAGCGTACGTGCTTTGGTTGAGTCGAGGTTGCTCCCTTCGATCGTCAGATCGTTCGGTGTTGTCTGGATCGGACCCTCGTGGTCGCCTCGCCCTACGCGCACGACCGGCATGCCACTGAACGCCGCGATGGCCAGCGCCGCGGTCTGGCTGGGCAGCGCGGAACCTGAGCCTGCAGCAGCCTCTAGGGCGAACCCGTGGAACTTGAACGACCCATCCGCCTCCTGGTCGAGCCCTCGCTGGATGCGAGCGATGATGTCGACCTCGACGTCCGGGTCGTTCGTGTCTTCCTCCGCCATGTAGTGGCCGTACTTCACGATGTGCACTGGCGCGATCACGTCACCGCGCAGCGAGCCGTCGTCGTCTTTGATGGGCACCGACACCGCAGCCTCACTGTCGCCGTACTCGTGGAAGGTGACCGCGTTCGGTAGCTTGGGCAACGCCAGCTCCGACGTTGACGTGTGCTTGTAGGTGGGGCTGAACCAGATGTAAATAGGCGCTTTCGTGCTGCCCAGCACGCCACCGTGGCCGCCCGTCGTGCGGTAACCGCCGGGCCTGGCGTCGGCCTTCTTGAACACGCGGGCCGCGAAGATCTGCTCGTCGACGATCCCCACCGCTCCCAGCCTAGCCCCCTCGCCCGACGCCACGTATCGTGCGGCGTCTACGATATTGCGGTCGCCGTCGTTGGATAGCTCACCGTGCGGCCGCTGTGCCGACACGCCCGCGAAGGGTAGGGCGGTGTCGATGACCAGGCTGAGCCAGTACAGGGTCTCCTCTAGATGAGGGCTACCCTCAAGCCAGATGGCACCGTCGTAGTTGCCAGAGTCCAACGTCTTCTGGACGGTATTGGCCACCCGAGCGAGCGTGTGCATGGGCGGGAACTTGCCGATGGGCCGGGGGCTGTACGGCCAGAAATCCTGGCCCGCCACCTCGCCAGCCTGCGTGTAGCCCGCTGGTGGCAGCGCACGTACGAAGTCGTAGTCCGCGATGCGGTCGAGCACGCTCGCGCCACCGTCGGACGCGCGCCCGCCCAGGCCGCGATCGATGTCAGCGAACAGGCGTGACCCGTCGGGAAAGAACGACTGTCGCCCGCCGAAGCCGAGCTCAGGATCGCGAGCGTCCGCATCCTCGAACGCGCGCCCGCTCGGCGTGCCGTCCGCGCGGCGCGCCATGTAAGGCAATAGATATGCTCCATCCTCCGGGCTCAACTCAACCTCCCAGTAGTCCTTGCCATCATCGTGGTAAACAGCTTTCGCATCCTCCTCCAGGGGATGACCGCTGAATTTCTTGATGCGCACTGTCACGGGCTCGTGCAAGGTCTGCGCCACCAAATGGTCGAAGCGCCCTTCTAGTTGCTGATCACCGTCAACGCGACCCTTCGCGCTAGTTACGAGCGCGGGGTTGTTGGCGATGGTCGAGCGTGGTCCAGAGAAAACGGCGATACGGGGCTTGGCCATGGCGGCCTCCTTAGGGGCGAGAGGTGTTATGCGCCATACGATACAGCCACTAGGGCCAGGCCGTTGACTTCTCAGAGTTGATCCGTAGAGTTTTCACTATTGATCCAAAAGTAGGTCGATAATTCACCTAATCGGTGACACGCCCATGTCTGACGAAGCGATACCCACTGGAAGAGGGCTGTTTTGATCATTTGCCAGGAGAACAACCAGCTTACGAAAGCAGGCAGAGGTACGCTGATGGGAAACCTGCTCCGGCAGTGCTGGCACCCGATCGCCTCACCATCGCAGCTGGATCAAGCACAGGCCTTTGCGGACGGCGACGAGCCCATAAAGGCTCTTCGCGGCCTGGCGGCCAACTGACAAACCAACGTTCCTCCCGTTAGGACGGAGGTCGCGGAAGTAACATCGTAGGCGGTGGGCCCGCTCCTAGAAGTTGTAGAACGCTCGCGCGTTGGTATCGAGGATCTTGCGGGCGATAGCGTCGCTAATCTTCCCTTCGTCGGCCCAGCGCTGGACTTCTTCAAGAGCTGCTAGGTTGGCGGACGGATCGCCGTGGCAGTAGTCGGTTCCGACCATCAGGTTGTCCTCGATGCCGAACCGAAGCAGGTCCTCGATGTGGTCGATTGGGTCCACGGTGACGAACAATCGGTCGTTGCGGAACAGATCCCTGTGCAAATCGAACGTGTGAGCCCGGTCGTGCAATGTCTGTGCTCGATACTGCATTCCCAACTGAGATAGAGCGTAGGGGATCCATGAGGCACCAGCTTCGATGAAGCCGAACCGGAGGCGGGGGAATTTCACTGCCAGGCCGGTATTGACGATGTCGGTGAACGCCCCCATCACGGGGAATCCTCGGTCCCATTCCCGGCCGGGTAGCGGATGGCCTGTGTGCACGCAGATGGGCAGGTCCAGCGAATCGGCCTCTTCGTACATGGGGAAGAAATGTGGGCTGCTGAAGGGCTTCTCGAGATCATACCCCCGTCGGAAGATTCCGC
>Ga0114996_10001067_pt1 | contig 37353 bp, 46 predicted proteins | sample ArcticOcean_MG_C_4_FD_87039 | JGI IMG/M metagenome (GOLD analysis project Ga0114996, IMG submission 87039) | Marine microbial communities from western Arctic Ocean - ArcticOcean_MG_CB4_134 | ecosystem: Environmental > Aquatic > Marine > Oceanic | place: Arctic Ocean: Canada Basin | collected... | reverse complement strand
TGTGTATGCCATAAGTTCTGGATTATCTGGTTTATCAGTTCCTGCAAATTAATATGGTTAAAATAAATAAAAGACACAAACAAGAAAGTTCTATCTGCAACTTTTTTCCAAAAAGTCACAAAGCGGCGATGGAAATGACTATCGGAACGATGGTAACTATTGTTTTACTTGTAGCTGTTTTAGTTATGATATTATTCTTTATTACACGTATTACAGAAAGTGGAACAAGTGCTATTGATGGGATTGATTCTGCAGTTAGGGCACAAATAGGCATATTATTTGCATCGGATAATAAACAGAAAGTGGTGGTATATCCTGATTCAAGAGAAATAACTATTAAAAAAGGACAGGATAGTTTAGGTTTTGGATTTTCTATAAGGAATACCGGTGAAGAAGATAGCTTTTCATATGATATAACTGCTGAAGAAACAAGTTGTGATTTGAGACTTTCTGAAGCAGATGGTTTAATCTCTTTGGGTAAACAAAAAAATGGGATCTTAATTTCTGCTGGAACGGTTATGGAGTATCCAATCTTTGTGAGATTTGACATTCCGGATACAACCCCGCCATGTAAAATAAGGTACGCAATTAATGTGGAAAAGAGTGGTCAGATATATGGTGCTTCTATAGATGTTGACTTAATTATTAAAGGAGAATAATTATTTAGTTATTAATGTGTAGATTGAAATCGTCTGTGATAAACTTTCCTGCAAGGCGAATGATCAACTAATTCTGAATATTTTATGTTAATTACTTAGTTTTTTAAATTCCTTTTTCTTGATTTAATTCATGGTATTAAAGTTATACAATACATTAACTAGAAAAAAAGAAGTGTTTAAACCGCTTAAGAAAGGTTCTGTGGGATTATATGGATGCGGGCCTACAGTCTATTGGTATCAACACATTGGAAATCTTAGAAGAGCCGTATTTGAAGATATTCTTTACAGGGCCCTTATTTACAACAGATATAAGGTCAAACACATAATGAATGTGACTGACGTGGGACATTTAACAAATGATTCTGATGATGGTGAAGATAAGGTGGAAAATGCTGCTAAGAAAGAAGGTAAGACTGCAAAACAAATAACTAAACATTACTTTAATGCTTTTCAAGAGGATTTAAAGAAAATTAATTTTACTCAACCAGATAAGTGGACTTGGGCCAGTGAGCACATTAAAGATCAAATAGAATTGATTAAAGATTTGGAGAAAAAAGGTTTTACATATAAAACTTCTGATGGAATTTATTTTGATAGTTCTAAATTGAAAGATTATGGAAGATTGGCCAGATTAAATATTGAAGGATTACAGGCTGGAAAAAGGATTGGCCTTGGAGAAAAGAAAAATAAAACAGATTTTGCTTTATGGAAATTTTCTGGGAATGAAAAAAGATTACAGGAATGGGATTCTCCATGGGAGACCGGTTTTCCGGGATGGCATGTTGAGTGTTCAGCGATGTCTATGAAATATCTTGGAAAGCAATTTGATATTCATACTGGAGGGGTGGATAATATGAACCCCCACCATGTTAATGAAATAGCTCAATCAGAGAATTCTTTTGGTAAGAAACCCTGGGTCAAATATTGGCTGCATAATAATCATTTAAATTTAAAAGAAGGGAAAATGTCTAAGTCGTCAGGGAAAATAATTAGATTAAAAGATTTGGAAGAAAAGGGATATTCTCCATTAGTATTTAGATATTTTCTGCTAACTTCTCATTATAGAAAGAGAACTGATTTTACTTTTAGTTTAATGGATGGGGCAAAAGTATCTTATCAGAGATTAAAGAATATAATTTCAGAAATAAAGGAGGATAAAGGCAAAAGTAAAACTTCTACCTTGTCAAAGCAATTTAAAGATTCTTCAACGAAAGGAAATAAAAAATACTTGAAGGAGTTTGTTGAAGCAATTAATGATGACTTGAACACTCCAAATGCATTACAAGTTTTATGGAAATTGGTTAGGGATGAAGCGGCAACTGGAAAGATTAAGACCATTAAAAAAATGGATGAAGTTCTTGGTTTAGATTTATTGAACAAGGAAAAACTAGATATTCCTGAAAAGGTTTCTAAATTAATTAAAGAACGAGAAAAGGCAAGAAAAGATAAGGATTGGGCAAAGTCTGATGAGTTAAGGGACAAGATTAATAAGGAAGGTTATGTTGTTGATGATACAAAAGAGGGAACAAAGGTTAATTTGAAGTGATGAAAAGAAGTATGAGTTTTTGGGATATAATTGCATGGTTAGCTTTAGGAAGTATCCTAGTATGGACCACTCTAAAAATACTTGGAATTATTAATACTCCCTTGTGGTTGCAGTATGCTCCAATATATAGTGCTTGTTATATTGCCGGTTGGCAAATCCATAAATTAGATTCAGTATCAAAAGAAGTTCGGGATTTGAAAAAATTCAAAGAAGCTACAATCAATCAAATTCATAAAATAAATAATTCTTTAGAGGTAAAATAAATGGCGGTACAATTAGATTACTTAGCAAAGAAAGGGTGGAAACCAAAAGGAGAAGATTGGTTGATAACCTTAATTAAAGTTGAATTTAGCAAAGAAGCTCTTCGCGAAGCTAAGGGAAAACCAATTAAGACATTATTTGAAGAGGCGGCAGCTTCAGTTGCAGCTGAATCCTCTACTGGAACATGGACTAAAGTTTATGATGGAAAGGATTCTGGAATTCCAATGGCAGCAAAGAAAAAAGCCATTGCTTTTGGCTTGGATTATAAGAGGCAAATGTTCAAAGTAGCGTATCCTATTGATTTATTTGAATTAGATAATATGTCAGGGTTATTAGCAGGAATTGTTGGTAACATTGCAGGAATGGTTATGGTTTCAGCCATGAGAGTTTATGATATTAAATTTCCTAGAAAAATGATTAATGCTTACCCTGGGCCTAAATTTGGAGTTAAAGGAGTAAGAAAATTACTAAAAAAACCAAAAGGGTGTTTGGTTTGTACTGTTCCTAAACCTAAGATTGGGAGAACGGACGCAGAACAAAGTAGACTAGCAAAAGTTTTGTTTACTTCTGGAGAAGGAACTTACGATGGAATTAAGGATGATGAGAACTTAACAAACTTATATTTTAATAAATTTGATAAAAGGTGTAAAATGGTTTTAGAAGAATTGAGGAAAGCTGAGAAAAAAACTGGGAATAAAAAATTCTATCTTTGTAACACAACTCACTCCAACATTGAAAAAATGTTAGATCGAGCTAAAACAATAAAGAAGAATGGAGGGATTTTCATGATGATGGACGTCATAACCACCGGATTTGCAGCTACAGACTATATGAGGCGTAAAAACCCTGGTTTGGCTATTCACGCTCATCGTGCCATGCATGGCTTTATTACAAGGGATAATTCTCCTGGAGTTCATGGGGATGGAAAACTCTATGGCTTCTCTATGTCAATGATTGCTATAGCTAAAATTTATAGATTATTGGGAGTAGACTCCATTCATGGAGGTTCTCCATTAGCTAAAATGGAAGATTATGGTGAAGCCAAATATATTCAACAAGTTCTACAAGAAAAGAATTTGAAGCCACACAGTAAAATCCCTACATTAGGCCAGGATTGGTATCACATAAAACCAGTATGGATGACTGCTTCAGGAGGATTACACCCTGGAGACTTTGAAGATATTCTGAAGACTTTAGGGGAAGATGTCATAATTCAATGCGGTGGAGGATTATTAGGCCATCCTAATGGGGTTGAAGGAGGAGTCATTGCTATAGAAGAAGCAAGAGACGCCTATGAAAAGAAAATCCCTTTGAGAAAATTTGTTAAGGATAATCCTGAGTCAGAACTAGCTGCGGCAGTAAAACTCTGGGGATACGGTCCTAGAATTGTTTATTGATTTTTAGTGGTTACAATCGAAGGACTTTTAAACCCTCATTCTACCTAAATTTTATGGATGAACAAAAATTTAGAGAGTATATCACAAGTTCTGGAAGAATGCTTCTAGCAGGAAAAAGTGCTAAAAATAATGAAGATTTAGTTAAACAAGTTGAAAAATTTGAAACAGTTTTACATACAAAGAATCCTGGAAGCCCATTTGTTAATATTAAAGGTAAAGAAAAGGTTCTAAAAAAAGATATTATAGAAGCAGCTATTTTCTGTGCAAAATATAGTCAGGACTTTAGGGATAATAAATCAGATGTGGATGTTCATGTATTCAAAGGTTCAAATGTATTTAAGAAAAAGGGAATGAAGGCAGGTACATTTGGAGTAAAGAAGTTTGACTTGGTTAAGGTTAAAAAGTCTGATATCTTGAGGTTATAATGGTCGTTTCAAAAGTACAACTTGGTAAGAACGGTGTTACAGATAATTTTATTGAAACATTAAAATCTCATTTTAAGAAACATAGTAATGTTAAAATATCTGTTTTAAAGTCTGCTGGGCATGAAAAGGAAACAGTTAAAGGATATCAAGAGAAAATTGTTAAAGAATTAGGTAATAACTATACTGCTAGAACTGTTGGTTTTGTTATTAATATTAGACGATTGAGAAGGGAAGCAAGACCGGAATCAGAAGAATAAACAAAATTTAGTTATCTAATTATTTAGTAAAGATTATAAACTAGTTTTTGTTTTTTAATTCAGGATATTATCAAGATCTCAGGAGATGGTCGTATTTTTTATCCCAATTGTTTTATCTATTTTAATCACACTTTATGCAATTATTGGGTCAAACAAAAAATTAAAGATCAAAAATCTACTTTTTCAAATGGGAATAATTAACTTAATTATCTTCCTTTTAGGAGGAGTAATTTGGTTATTTGTAGGGGATGGTATTGCTGTTTCCATAGGAATTGGAATCTATGTTGTAATTTTTGTGGTAATTGAGTTAATTTCTTGGTTAACCTTGCATTTTACTCTTAAATAATTTCCCAACTAAACAATTCTTAGCTTATTTACCTTGACAAAAGATTTATAAAAGAAAATTATTATAGGATCCTAGGTTAAAAGGCTAATGGCCGAATCTATTGCTGCAAAGCAAGACTTCAATAAAATGACAAACGTATACGAAATGAATGCTCAAGAATTTAATTTAAAATTAGCTGAGGCTTTAAAGGCTGTTCCTGAGTTTGAAGAACCTGAATGGGCTAAATACGTTAAAAGCGGTCCGGCTAAAGAAAGACCTATTGAAGACCCTGATTTCTGGCATAAACGTTCAGCAAGTATTTTGAGACAAATTTACAAGAGAGGGGTATTAGGAGTTAGTAGGCTAAAGACTAAATATGGAAGTAAAAAAGATAGAGGAATGAGGCCAGAAGAGTTCAGAAAGGCTTCAGGAAAGATTATTAGAGTAATTCTTCAACAATCTGATGCTGCAGGATTTACAGAAATTGAAAAGGCAATGCTTGGAGTTAAAAGTAAGCGTCCTGGAAGAAAATTAACTAAGAAAGGAATAGAACTCTTAGAGGGAATCAAATAATGGGAATTAAGAATCAATATAAGAAACAAAGATTAGCTAAGAAAGGGAGACAAACAAAATGGGCTCCAATCTGGGCTGTATTAAGAAGATTTGGAATGGGTAAAAGAATACATCCTTCGCATATGACTAAAAATAGACGTTCATGGAGAAGAACTAAACTTAAGATGGGTCCTCGTAAGATGAGGAAATCTCACTTCGGATAAAAATAGGAAATGGCAGATAAAAAAACTGAAACAAAACCAGAGAAAATTGAGAGAGAATATGTTATCCCACTTAGAAAGAAGGTTAAGCGTGCTGTGAGATACAAAAAAACTCCTAAGGCCATAAAGACTGTAAAGGAGTTTTTAGCAAGACATTTTAGAATAACTAATAGAAATTTAAAAAATGTTAGATTAGATAAACTTTTGAATGAATTCTTATGGGCTAGAGGAATAAAGAATCCCCCTCACAAGGTCAAAGTAAAGGCAGTAAAAGAAGGAGATATTGTTAGAGCAGAGTTAGTTGACTATCCTACTAAGCTTAAATTTAAGAAAGCAAGATTAGAAAGGATTGCTAAAGCTCAAGAAGATGTGAAAGACAAGAAGAAAGCTTCAGAAAAGGCAGTTGCTAAGAAAGAACCAGAAAAAAGCTTAGAAGATAAAACTCAGACAACTGAAGATAAAAAAGAAGAGAAAGAGAAAAAAACCTCAATTGTTGAAGCTGGAGAAGACAGGGCTAAATCTGAACATAAAACAGAGAAACATCAAACTCAAGCTAAGACTCAAAAGTCTAAGAGACCAGTAAGGCAAGCTATGCAGAAATAAAATGGAGAAGCCATTAAAAGAACTTCTTGAATTTGGAATATTGAATTTGGATAAACCTTCTGGACCTACTTCTTTTGGAGTTTCTGATTTTGTAAGAAAAACTTTGAAACCTAAGAAAACATCTCATTTTGGGACTTTGGACCCAAAAGTGACCGGGGTTTTACCTATAGCTTTGGGAAGGGCGTGTAAACTAACTGGGTATTTTTTAGGACATGATAAAGAGTATGTTGGAATCATGAGAATTCATCAAGAGATTGATTTAGATAAAATTGAATCTATGATAAAGAAGAAATTTATGGGAGTGATCAAACAAACTCCTCCATTAAAATCTAGAGTTAAAATACAAGAAAGAGAAAGAGAGATTAAGCAATTTGATTTGATAGAAAAAGAAGGAAAGGACATCTTATTTCATACAACGGTTCAAGGAGGAACGTACATAAGAAAATTAATTGATGATCTTGGAAAAGCATTAGGAATTGGAGCACATATGTTAGAACTTAGAAGAGTTCGTGCTGGGATCTTTAAAGAGGAAGATAAGGGATTTATTAATTTATATGACATGGAGAAGGCTTCAGAAGAAGAACTTAGAAAGATTATAGTCCCGGCGGAAGAAGCTTTGAAGGAGATTATGCCAAGTATTGAAGTGAGTGGAGAAAATCTCCAAAAGTTTTATTCTGGAAAGTCTATTTTGAGGGAAGATGTTTTATCTAGCAAGGATTTTAGGGAAGGAACATTACTGGCCGTTTTTACTAAAGAATTATTTGTAGGGATTTATCGAGTAATTCATGAAGGACTTAAATTTGCTAAGGCAGAATTTGTCTTTCAACCAGTAAAAGATGAGTAAAGTGAGAATTGGTTCTAAGTATAATGAAGAAAGAGCAGAACTTATAAGAAAGATTAGGGGAAATGAGGCAGACATTACTGAAATTGAGAACACTGGAATGAGTTGTTATTTTTGTGGGGGAGGCCGTGGAGAAACAAGAGTAATTGCTTCATATGAAGAAAGAGTTCCTACATCCCATGGAGAAGTGGTTACTCAAGTAATAAAGTATATGCATCTTAAGTGCTGTGAAAGTCAAGCCCGAGTGCGCTTGGATCCAAACCGACAAAATTAATAAACTCCACTTTATTTGATTAAACATGAAGAAATCTGTTAGACTGTATATCACTGGTTTAGTCCAAGGAATATTTTTTAGAGGCTTTATTAAAGAAAATGCTGAAAGATTAAATATTAAGGGGTTTTGTAGGAACTTAGAAGATGGACGTGTTGAAATTTTCTTGGAAGGGGATTCAGGGGAAGTTAACAAAATGATGGAACTTTGTAAACAAGGGCCAAAACATTCACAAGTTAAGAAAATTGAAGAAAAAGCGGAAAGATTTCAAGACCTTAAACATTTCAAGGTTTTGCATATCTGATGGTAGTTCAAACAAATTCTGATGGCGGAGCGAGAGGGAATCCTGGTCCAGGAGCAATAGGGGTCATTGTTAGAAGGGAAGGAGAGATTCTTACAAGATATAGTGGAATGATCGGCAGCCAAGTTACAAATAATCTTGCAGAGTATGAAGCATTGATTAAAGCCTTAGAATTGGTAAAAGATATGGGAGAGGCAGATATTGAATGCTATCTTGATTCTGAACTTGTTGTTAAACAATTATTAGGAGAATATAGGGTCAGAGATACAAAACTAACCCCATTATTTCTTAAAGTTCAGAAATTGATAGATGGTTTTGATAAAGTTATCTTCAATCATGTTTCAAGAGAGGATCCATTTCAACAGCTAGCAGATGAATTGCTTAATGATGAACTGGCCAAGCACGGTTTTAAGAAGAAGGGAAAATAAATTAGTAGAATTCTTCTAACATGTGGATTATGTTTTTGAAGCAATCATCGTATTGTTGTCTTTGTTTCTTTCTTGCACTGCTATAGGGAAATGTTGGTCTATTTCCCCTTTGATATTTGTCTCTAGAAACTTGTATCATATGCCTATCAAATTGGGACCTATTCCATCTTGGTTTAGATAAAGACTTTTCAAGAAGTCTGTAATCATCAGATGCCTCTTCAATTGCATAAGCAATATCACCGCTTAAAAAGAGGCTCCTTAATACGAAGCCTCCAAATTTATTTATTAAATCCATTCTTTGAAAGAGATAGTTAAATATATAAAAGTTTTTAACGGGTATAGAATATGTCAAGAGAAAAACAGATCATTGGTGAAAGAATTAGAAAAGTAAAAGAATTGCGGGAAAATGGAATTGAACCTTATGGGTATAAATTTGATAAAAAAAATAATGCCCTAGAATGTTCTACATCTAAGGTTGGAGTTAAAGTTAAGACTGCTGGAAGAATCATGATTAAAAGGGATTTGGGGAGGATTGGATTTGCCAACTTGAGAGACGAATTTGGGGAAGTTCAAATTGTTCTACAGGAAGGAGAAACTTCGGATAAGATAAGAACTTTTTTCAAAAAGTATGTTGACTCAGGAGACATTATAGGCGTAGATGGAAAAATAATCAAAACAAAAACAGGGCAAATTTCTATCTTAGTTGATAAAATTGAAATGTTAAGCAAATCTATAAAACCTCTCCCGGAAAAATTTCATGGATTAAAGGATGAAGAGGAAAAATATAGGAAGAGATACCTAGATTTACTACTTAACCCTGAAGTAAAGAATATTTTTATGACTAGAAATAAAATGATGAGTGCTATGAGGGAATTTATGGAAATGCATAAATTTGTTGAGATTGAAACTCCTTTGCTACAGAGTATTTATGGTGGTGCGGCTGCGACCCCATTTAAAACACATTGTGAGGCATTTGACTCAGAAGTTTACCTGAGTATTGCTCCAGAATTATACCTAAAGAAAGCACTTGTTGGAGGATTTGATCGAGTGTATGAGATAACTAAGAAATTTAGGAATGAGGGGGTGGATAGAAGCCATAATCCAGAACACATGACAATTGAATGGTATCAAGGTTACGCAGATTACTATGATGGGATGAAAATGGTAGAAGAATTTGTCAAACATCTTGCAAAAAAAGTATTTGGAAAGTATGTTTTTGAATACCAAGGCCAGAAAATTGATGTTTCTAAATGGCAAACATTAACCCTAAACAATGCTGTTAAAAAATATTTGAAGGAAGACATAACTAAAATAAAGACCACGGCAGACGCAAAGAAAATTGCTAAAAAACATGGAATTGATCCGGCTGGAATAACTATGGGAAATATTCCTGATGAATTAATGAAATTATTTAGAGACAAATTAATTCAACCAACATTTTTGATAGACTACCCTATAGAACTTGCTCCTCTGGCTAAGCCCAAAAGAGGAGACCCCACTAAGGCTGAGATTTTCCAACCATTTATTGGAGGTATGGAAGTTGCAAGGGCCTATTCTGAGTTAAATGATCCGGTATTGCAAGCTGAACATTTTAAAGAGCAGGAAGAAGAAAGAAAAGAAGGAAACAAAGAGGCAATGCAAACGGATACGGATTTTGTGAATGCCCTTGAACATGGGATGCCTCCAGCTTGTGGAGTTGGCTTTGGAATAGAACGGTTAGTTATGTTATTTACAAATTCTACTTCAATCAGGGATGTTTTAACATTTCCTTTTATGAAGCCAGAAGGCGTAAAAAAGGAAAAGAAGTAAAGATGGTAGAACTTCCCATAACAAGAGAAGAAGCAATTGAATTCTTAAAATCAATGCCTCAGAAAGAATCTGATATGAATCATTATTTAGAATCTGAAGCGATAATGCGGGGTGTTGCTAAAAAATTGGGAGAGGATACAGACTATTGGGGAATGCTCGGGTTGTTGCATGATGTGGATTGGGCATTAACTAGAGATAATGTTTCTGAACATTGTATAAAATCTGCAGAAATATTAAAGGAAAAAGGATTTAGTGAGGAATTTATACAGCAAATGCAAAGTCATGCCTATGGATTTGATGAGGTCCCTACACTAAAAGATAAAGAGAGGAGTAAAGTTATTGAGTATTCTTTGGCTGCAAGCGAAACTTTAACTGGAATTATTTATGCTTATGCATTGATGAGAGAAAACAAAATAAGTGATATGAAAGTTAAAGGGCTTAAAAAGAAGTTTAAAGATAAAAACTTTGCAAAGAATTGTAATAGAGAAATTATCAAAGAAATAGAAAAGACAGGTATAGAATTAGAGGAGTTATTTAAAATAGCAATTGAATCCATGAAAGGAATAAAAGGAGAGATTGGTTTGGTTTAAAATGGGTTTAATCAATAAAAGTCAAGTACGTAATGTTGTAAAAGAACTAGATAAAGAAAATTCTATTTCCTCCGTGGCAGATGAAGTTGAAACTGCTCTAGAGAGAAAGGCTGAAGATTTATTACGAGAAGCGATAAAACGTGCAAAAGAGAATGGTAGAAGAACGGTCCAGGCTAGAGACTTGTAGATAAGTTAATAAATAATTCTTGTTTTTTCTAAGTATGGATGATAATAAAAAAGAGATTATGAAACGTATTGAAGAAGCGGGGGATCCCGAAAACTATGAAACTACTTGGGATGAAAAAGGAGTTCCAATTTCTAAGAAAAAATCTAAAGTAAAAATGGGGAGAGTTTCTCGGGCTGCTGGAGGCAGATTTGAATTAAAAGTTAGAAAGGATTTAGAGAGTAAAGGGAGAGTTATAGATAAATGGAGTAATAATGTAGATCTTGAAACAGGAATGTTAATTCCTGCCAAGAGGAAGTTTAATCCATTTGCTAAGGTTTTAACGATTGGAGTTGGTTTCCCCGACTTTGTTTCCATTAAGAAAATTAGTGAAGGAGTTTATAGTGTGATGGGAGTTGAAGTTAAGATGAATGGAACATTGTCTAAAGTAGAGAAAGAGAAGTGTGCCTGGTATTTGAAGGAAGGAATTTTCTCTGAAATTTTGATTGCAAAGGCAGTTAGGGATGGTAGAAAGATTGGAATTGAGTATGTTGATTTTAAAGAGAAATATGGAAAGTGACTAATAACTTAGACCACAATAATGCTTAAAATTGATAAATTCCAAGCTATTTTATGAAAGGAATCTTAGTTTTGGCATTGCTTGTATTTATTATTGGTGGAATTGTTGCAGAGTGCAATGATAATCAGATCGATATTAATACTGCATCAGAAGATAAATTGGACGAAATAACCTATGTTGGACCAGCAACAGCTCAAAGTATAGTCTCTAAAAGGCCATTTGAGGAAGTAAATGATTTAATTCATGTTAATGGAATTGGGGAAATCAAGTTAGAGGCCATAAAGGAAGAGGGGTTGGCCTGTGTTTCAAAGGAACCTCCAGAAGAAGAAAAACCAATAGAGGATGTACTTGTTATTCAGCTAGAGGATCAAGAAAGTGATATAGAAAATAAGTTCTACAATTATAGAAATATTGATGAATTTCTGGATGATGAGCCTTTAGAGGAAGTTTTAGAAACAACTGAAGAACTCCTTGTTGAACTGGTTCCGCAAACTATAAAAGGTGATGAAAATTCTCAATCAGAGATAAAGGGCAGTTATGCAATCTATGGATTGATTCTATTTTGCGTACTATTGGCTGCATTATTTATTGTAAAGAAAAAAAATGACAGAAGAAACGAATTTAGTTGAGAATGATGAAGAGCCGTTAGAAAGAGATTCAAGAGAAACTACAGGAATAACTGCAATAATTATTTTAGAAGTTATAGGTAAGCCTCCAGAGCACCTTACATTGGCTCTTGAAGAGTTGTCTGAGAAGATCGGGGCAGAGAAAGGAGTTAAGATCAATAGTAAGAAAATGAATGAGCCTGTTTTGATGAAAGATCAAAAAGATTTTTATACAACTTTTACAGAAATTGAAGTTGAAGTTGATGACGTTATGACTCTAAATTTAATCATGTTCAAATATATGCCCGCTCATATAGAGGTTGTTTCTCCAGAACTAGTAACTCTAACAAATAATGGATGGAATGAAATCTTTAATGAATTAGTGAGAAAACTTCATGGGTATGATGAGGTTGTGAGAGTTGTTCAGGCCCAAAATGCTTTAATGCAAAGGAAGATGAAGGAATTAGGAATTACTGAAAAAGAACTTAGAGGTAAACCCAAGAAAGAAGCCAAATCTTCAGAAGAGAAGAAAGAGTAGATATTTTATTAAAAAAATCTTTATATAAAAATGAGAGAAAAATATCTAATACACATGTTTTTCTTATTAGCTATGACTTTTTATGGATCTCCTAATTCTAAACTTCCAGAAAGAAATATATGAAAAAGAATAACTATCTCTTTAATAATTTAAAAATTCCTCTTGCTGGTGCTTCTGCTCCACGATATTTTTTAAGATAGAACCATGCTCCTGCTGCTATAACTATTATTAATAACAACCATCCAAAGGCCTTTCCTAATGAAGAAGATCCACTTTTATCCTCGCATATTCCTAAACAACAATTTCCGTCTTCTGCCAATGCTAATTCTCCATCACACCCTCCATCACATAAAAATCCTCCAAGTTCTGAACAAGCCCTTATTGAAGATTCTTTTTCTTTCTCTGATTCAATATAATCTGGAAAGAATTTAAGAGTTACATTAACTGTTTCTTCTCTTCCACTAGAGATTGCTATAACCTGTCCTTTAGTTGTGCTTGGAAGCTCTCCAGAAATAAAAGTTAAAACGATTGGGTAAAGAAATCCGGGCCGTACATCAAATAATTCTTCTTTTGATAATTTAGTATATCTTTCTAATTCATCTGAAAGAGAGACTTTTACTTGAAAGATTGTTTCAGTTCCGGTGTTCCTTAAGTGAATTGTTCTGTTTGTTTGATTAATTATGTCCATTGTTACATTTAGGTCTGCAGAGTCAAATTCAAACATAACTGGTTCCTTTTCATCTGGTTCACCTAAAACATACACTGGAATATCATAACTAGTGCCTTCTGAAGATAATTTGACATCAATTATCTCTAAACGATTAGCCGTTGAAACATCAAAATCAAGTTCGATTATTTCTCCTGAGAAAAGTTCTACTTTTTCTTTTTCAGTAAATTCATAGGTAAGGTTTATTCTAGTTTCTCTAAGATTTTGTACAGTAATTTTGAAATCATCCTCAGTCATTATGAATCCCTTATTTATTGAAAAGTCGACTATTTCTTGGGTTATTGTGAAGTTTCTTTGTAGGTCTTCCTCAATAACCTTTGCTCCTTCTAAATATTCTATTTCCTCTAATACCACAGAGTAGTTATTTGGGTCTTTATCTGCTAAACTTACGTATAAATAATATTCGTCTGCAATCTTATTTAATTCAAAATCCATTGGAACTCTAACATTTCCCCTATAGAAAAGAATATTTTCGTCTTCAAGGGCCTCTTGGAAGCTGCCAGAAATCTTAGTTATGATTGCCCCTCCTTGAGGGTACTCTTCATTAACATTGAATTCTACTGCGGAGATAGATGAAATTATAAGAACTGCAAAAATAAATACTGATATCTTCCTCATAAATATGTTAAAGAAAGGGGGTTAATAAAGTTTATTTCTTATTTTAAAAAGAATTTATTAGCTTAAGCCCCACTAATTTTCTTTAACTGGTTAAGAACATTATCTAACTCCCCATTTGGTTCTTTCCTTGGCCTTGCTTTAGGGGTAGGTCTTCTATGTTGAGGAGGGAGCATTCTTCTTGGTGGACCTCTTCTCCTCATAGGAATAGTTGATGAAGGAGGAGGGAATCCTGGGGGACCTCTTCTTTGAGGCGGAGAAAATGAACCTCCTCTCTTGAACTTAGAACTTATTCTTGACCAGTATGGACGTAATTTATCTCTAAAGATTATTGCTAAAACAGCTAAAATTATTAGGAGGGTAAGGGTCCATATCCATGGAGATATTCCTTTTTTTTCCTCACCTGGAAGACAACAAGTATCTCCAAAAGGGCAAACTTGATTTCCAGGGTCCTCACTTGCCCCACACGAAAAAGATCTACAAGTTCCTCCTGCAGCTTGACATTCATTTTGAGGGCTTTCTTCCTCACATCTTCCTTGGATACAACAAGACTGTCCTTGACGAGTATCAGAAGCCTCTAAAACTGTTCCTCCAATACATTCTTGGGTTGAAGAACAAACCTCTCCTCCTTGAACTTGACAACTATCAAAAGTCTTTGCTTGATCACAGCAAGCAAATACTCCAGTTGAACATTCATAACTAGGAAGTGTTTCTCCTTCACAATTAACTGCAGACATACAATAAAATCCTGCGTCTTCACAATCTTGTGCGTTATCATTTGCGATTACTTGTTTAGGCCAGATAGAAGCTAACAGGAAAGAATTACTCAAAACATTTCCTCCATCCCAACAACCATCTTTTCCTTGAACTTCTATAAGCCAATTAATTGAGTTTGTTTTCTCTTGTGAACTAGAATATTGAAAAGGAAATAGGGCTAGGGCAGTATCTTGGAATTTACTTCCGGATTCATCCCAATATTTGTTATTTTTTTGTTTTTGTAGAACAGTATTTCTAAATTCATCATAACCTGTAAGAAGATACAATAATGATTCTGGAAGAAGATCTTTATTTCTATTTGATCCCGTTATTAAATAAGGCATGTAAGGAGTTACATCATAACCCACTGAATTTAATGCTACAGCTCCCCATAATGTACCTTCATAATCACATCTATCTTCTTCTTCTAAGCATAATGAGTTTACTCTTTCTTTTGTTACTCCTTCAGCTGAAGTAGAAGAAGTTTTCTCTGAAATATGAATTGTTGAAGAAGTTTTTTCCTTAAATAATAAATTTGTTAAGAAAGATTTATCACAAGAAATTTCAAATTCCACTCCATAACAACTTGAGGCGACCCTGTACCACCAAGAACCTGAAGTTAAAGATAAACAACTTCCAGCCCCCCCACTTAATGTTTTATCCTCTCTTACTCGAATATCATGTTTTCCCCCAGTTGAATATGTGATCTCACACTCTGATTCTTCAGCGGCTTCAATTTGTAAAAACCAATCAACATCTGCGGGAGTATCATTCTGATCTAATAACCAGTTTTCAGCAGTAGTTGTAGACTCACTTACTTTTTCTAGAGCTAATACTGCTTGAGCCGTAGTCTTTAAACTACAATCATCTCTTGGCCAACAAAGACCTGAATTTGAAGCAGCTAACATTTCTGCCTTACAACTTCCAGTAGCCATTAAAGAAAATATCCTCTCTGAAGGAGATAATTTTGAACAAGTTATTGATTCAATTTGGTTAGCTAAACAGGCATATGCTTTTTCTACTTGTGAGTCTTCAACATTTATTTCTTCTTGCGTATGGTTGTCTGCAAGGAGTGTTGGCATAACTAGAAGTGAAAATAAAATTAATAGAGAGATCAACACCTTCTTTTCCATTTTACAAAGAGTTATTCATTATTTTTAAAGTTGTTGTCTTAAAAGAAATATAATTAACTTTAAGATTGAAGTCTTTTGGATTAATTAAATTATAATTCCTGGAAAAGTAGATTATTAATATATTAAATTTAGGAGAATTATTATGTGATAATAAATTGCCTTTCCTTATTTCTTTCAATGCATTAAAATACTCTAGTTAATTTTAGACATTATGGAATTTGAGAAGTATCTAAAGAATTTTTTCATGGATGATCAAGGTTATGCCTCAATTGAGGAGGCCATAAAGAAATTGGATGAAAAAACAAAATTAGAGATGGAAGAGGCTAGGAAGGAAGTTAGAAAAGGAAAAGTCATTTCTCACGAAGAGGCCAAAAAAATATTTGCTATTAATAATTAATTTTGGACCTCCTTAGGGGGCCCACTTTTCTTTTGAGGAGTTTTCTTTTTAGGCTTAGCTTTCTTTTTTGGTTCAGCTTTACTTGCCTGTTCTTTTTTCCTCATATTTGCACCAAAGTTTTTCCTTACAACATAATTAATTGGGTTCTTTATCTTTGCACAGAAATTATCTGGTTGGCATACTCCAATTCCTTGATAGAACTCTTTACAGTTTGGAGGCATGATTGGTTTTTTCCTATATGCCCATTCCAATTGAGATCTTATGTAACCCTGTTTTAATTGAGGGTTATTCTTTTTATTCCAATCCTCAATTTTCTTTTCCATCTCTTCTTTTGGCATTCCTATTGAACGTGATAAATTAATTAGAACAAATAATGCTCTTTTCTTTCCATCCCCAATTCCTTTTACAATATTCTTCCAACAAGGAGGAAATTGTTCATCCTTGACTCCTTTCAATTCTATTTGTTTAAACTCTGCATATTTCCCCGTTAGTTTCTTTACTTCCTCTGGATTATCTATTTCATTTTGTTTTGACCAATCTAGTGCTTGAGTCAATAACTCTGTAGCTTCTCCTTCAATGGCGTTTGGCATAAAATTTCTTACTTTATCTGGAGTTAATTTCATGGGATCAGCATCTTTAAGGTCAAACTTATCTAATTCTTCTTCAGTTAAAACTACACTTGCAAGCGCAGTTTTTTCATGTAATGAATATGGCATTCTGAATAGATGACGTGGAGAAACTAGAATTAAATCTGGGATTACCTCTTTAGATGCATCGTGATCCCTAACATACTCGGCCCCTGGACCAAGAGTGATCCTAGTTAATTCTCTAGCTAGACTATCCTTTACCCTTTCTCCAATGTACTTTAATACGGTTCTTGGCCAACTTGGAAAAAGGTCAGAAGTGCTCTGTTCATTTATCTTTTTGGGAAAGGATTTCCAAGGGATAATTATATGAAATCCTTTACTTCCTGAAAATTTTATTGCAAAATTATTTACTCCGTGAAATTTTAGAAGCTTGATGATCTCTTTAACCATAACCTTACTATAATCAATATACTTTGAATCAATATCTAATATGAAATCCCATCCAGACCTAAGCTCATTCATTTGATCTTCATTTAAATCTGTTGATAAATCTAAGGGATTATTCCATAGTTCTTCGGAACAATGAAAACTTGTTGCCCCCTTCTTTACTAATTCGAATATGTCTCCTTCATATTGGAGTGAATCTGGCCTTTTTCCAAATCCGTCAAAATACCTGGGGGAGATCTCTCTATCTTTTGAAAATTCAAAAATTGCTTTTTGGATTTCAGGCCTAGAATAATATAGGTGAGTAAGGCTCCTTATACGATTTTCTTTGAAGCTCTTTTCCATATAAGACTGAGAAGCATCTAATTTATATTGTTTGTTGTGGCAAGTTTGAAAGGCTAATCGTTTAAACCAATAATCTTCATTACCATAATACTTAAAAGATAAATTGCCTAAAATAAGATATGCTTGTTGAACTAAAAAATCCTGCTTTGTTATCTAAGGCTGTAGATATTATCTCTGACTTGGTTAGCGATGTTAGAATAAAAGTTAATGAATTTGGTATGAGTATCACTGCCATGGATCCTGCAAATGTTGCGATGGTGGGATTTAAACTTCCAAAGAGCTCTTTTTCTAGATTTGAGCTTGATTCAGAGGTTTTGGGAATTAATCTTGATGACTTTAAGAGAATATTGAGGAGATGCGGGGCAGCTGGATCCCTTGTTTTAGAGAAAAAGGATAATATTCTAGAGATTAATATTAGTGATAGAATACAAAGAAAGTTTACATTAAATCTAATTGAAATAGAATCTGAAGACAAAGAAATGCCTACATTAGAATTTAGCTCTAAAGTTGAAATCAATTCTGCAGATTTAGTTGATGCAGTTGAAGATTGTTCTGTTGTTGCTGATGCATGTGGATTAACAATTCAAGATGGGAAATTCATTATTGAGGCTAAAGGACTTAATTCGGCTAGAAGTGAATTTTCTGGAGATGACGCAGATATTCAAGCAGAGAATTGCAAGTCAAGGTACAGTTTGGAATACTTACAAAAATTTATGAAAGGGGCTAAACTTTGTGAAAAAGCAATTCTTAAATTTGCTGAAGACCATCCATTAAGAATGGACTTTAGAACTGAAGATTTAGAGTTAAGTTTTATTCTTGCCCCTAGAGTTGAAACTGAAGATTAATTGAGGAATAAATAGAGGGCGGCACCAAGATGTAGGGCCCTTTCATACTTTTCATCATTTTTTTTATCCACTTCTTCTTCTCTATTCTCATATGCATCTATTTTAACTTTGGGATCAAAACTTTTTCTATATGTTGCACAACCAGGTAATAGGGACAATTCTAGTAAAGGTACCATCACTTTTGAAACTAATCCTCCCCTCATGTTATTCTTAATGGTGAAAGTTATAAAAAGATTATTGTGGTAAAGTTTATAAGTAATACTTAATAATATAATATCATACAGGATAATACTATGAAAGAGAGGATTTCTGCCACAGTAGATGAAGAAACAATTACAATAATAAAGAGGATTTTAAGCAAGAAAAAATATCGAAACAAATCTCATGTTATTGAAGGAGCAATAGCCCTATTGGGGGAAAAAGAAAAATGAGTATTAAAAATAAAGGACAGGTAACATTATTTGTAATTGTAGGCGTTTTGTTAATAATGGCCATTGCCCTATTTTTTCTTCTTAGATCAGGAGCAATACCTTCCATCGTGGGAGGATTTGAAGAAGATCCCCAATTATTTTTAGAGAATTGTATTGAACCAAAAATCTCTGAAGGAGTTAATTTATTGTTGAAACAGGGGGGGCACATTGATCCACTATTGTACAAAAGTTTCAGATTTGGAGAAGAAAACTATCAAAATATCTCCTATCTATGTTATACTAGTAAAAATTATGTTCCGTGTGTAAATCAAGAGCCTGTTTTAATTAAGAATTTGGAGGATGAACTACATGAATACATTGGAGGTAATCTAGAGAGTTGTTTTTCTGATTGGGAAAAAAATATGAAAAACCAAGATTATGAAGTTGATTTGGGGGGTTTCAATTACAGTGTGGCCTTAGAACCTGAGCAAGTTATAGTTGAAGTTGATAGAGAAATAACTCTTAATAAAAAAGATGAAAGTTTCCAGTATCAACAATTTAGGACAGTTTTAAGAGACAAACTTTATGATCTGGCAATAATAAGCCAGGAAATTTTAAGTCAAGAGGCTGAATTTTGTAATTTTGATCACCTGGGATACATGATTTTGTATAATGATTTTGAGATTGAAAAATTTAGAACAAGTGATCTAGACATAATTTATACAGTTATTGATAAACAGAGTGAAGAGACAATTAGGTTTGCTGTAAGAGGGTGTGTGGTCCCTCCGGGAGTTTAAGATGAATAAATTATTTTTCTATGTTCTTTTGCAAATAGGACTGCTTTTAGTTATGCCAGTATCAACTAGTTATCAAATAGGTCAAGTGGAAGGCCTTGGTGGAGAGGGAACTACTCTAGAAGATATTGGAGAAAGAATCTTTGAAGGAGGATTGAGTCTTCTTGTGGGGCTTTTCTCCATTAAACAAATAGGAACAGTATCGGCAGCAGGAATTGATTTAGGATGTTGTTTAGAAACTGAGCAAGGAGAATTATGTAGAGAATTTCTCCCTGGAGCAGAAAATAATTGTAAAGCAGATTTAATTCCGGGATCATGTAATCAAATATCCTCTTGTGAACTTGGATGTTGCATAGATAATGATGAGGGACTGTGTACAACAAAAACCACTAGGCAGGCATGTGAAGTTGATGGTGGAGAGTGGAATAACGAAGAAAATTGTGCTATAAATGAATGCCAGAAAGGATGTTGTGTTCTTGGAAGTGAAGCTCAATTTATTGGAGGAGAAAGATGTTCTAAAGTTTCAAGCCTATTTGGATTTGAAAAAGACTTTAGGCAACAAATACATAATGAAATTGAATGTTTAGCTTTAGGTGCAAGTGCTACAAAGGCAGCATGCGTCTTTGGAGGAGAAAGATGTGAGTACAAAAGTGAAGTGGAATGTTTATCGAACGATGGAGATTATTATGCAGGGTTATTATGTTCAAATGGCAATTTGGAAGTGAGTTGTGAGAAACAAGCTTCAATAGGATGTGTTGATGGGCGCGATGAAATTTATTGGTTTGATTCTTGTGGAAACCAAGAAAATATTTATGATGCCAATAAAGACAGAAGTTGGAATGAAGGTAAAGTTCTTTTGAAATCTGAAAGTTGTGGGGCTGGAGAGGGAAATATAGAGTCAGACAACTGTGGGAATTGTAATTATTTTTTGGGGAGTACATGTTCTGAGACTGGAATCATTGGAGGAGTTAAAGATGGAAATTTTGTTTGTCAAGATTTAAGTTGTGTTGATGAAAAAGGGCTTGAACGAGATAATGGAGAAAGCTGGTGTGTTTACGATGGAGTCATTGGAGGAGGGAAAGATGTTGTGGGAAGTAGACATTGGAAGAGGATGTGTATTGATGGAGAAGTAAAAATTGAGCCTTGCGCGGATTATAGGGGAGGGGTTTGCATTCAATCAAGTGTGGAAGGAGATAATAATGAAGATTTTAGTATAGCAGCTTGTACCATTAATGAAGCTGCAGCTTGTATTGGATATAATCAAGATAAGGATAACCTTATTCAAAATTGTGAAGGAAATAATTTGTGTTATCTTAAAAAAATAAATATAGATGAAGGGTTTAAATTTGATATTTGTCTTCCGAGTCATCCAAAAGGATTTGATTTGAGTTATGATCAAAACTCTGAACTTGCTCAAAATTTATGTGGAATTGCTAGTCAGAAGTGTACAGCCATATATGAAAAGCAATTTGATTCTGATGGAGATTTTGTTGGGTGGGAATGTGAATTTAATTGTCATTGTGAAGAAGCTCAATTTGGTAAACAAATGAATGACTTTTGTACTTCTTTGGGAGATTGCGGAAGTTATGTTAATATTGAAGGGAAAGGAACAGATAATTCTGAAATAAGAAATTCTCCTTCTGTTTCCTGGAAAGATTATATTGAATTTGCAACCCCTATTGATGGTCAATTTGTTCCTCCAAAAAGCCTTAGTGATCTTTTGATTTCACATGGGAGCTTAGCTAACCCTGGACAATATGAAGGAAATCCTAATGAAATTGGGGAAACAGTAGGATTTGTGGGAACTGTTAGTGGTGGACTTGGAACAATGGTGCAGGCAGGTTATGCAGTTGGATGGCTTACAGTTGATTTTGCATCTTATGGGGTAATTGAAAATGCCATGATTAGTTGGGGGGAAGCTGGAAACTCGGTAGCAGCTACAAGCTTTGGACCAATGCTTTCAGCCCTGGGGGCTTTTGCTGTGGGAATAACTGTTTCTTCTATTCTTACCTATGCTTTTGGATTGGAAGGGCAAGCCGCACAGATTATGACTTTTGCTGGTGCTGCTGCAGGAGTTGCTATGGGGGTGGCTACTTTTGGGGATGTAACACTTAAAGCGTGTTTAATGGGAGGGGCATGCTTAGTTATTATTGCAATTTTAGTTATCATCGCGGTAGTTTTAAAAATTCTAGGAATTGGGGATACAAAAGAAGTAGTGGTTTCATTTCAATGTAATCCATGGGAAGCTCCTTTGGGGGGAAGCGATTGTAATAAATGTAATAATGATCCATTACTTCCATGTTCTAAATATAGATGTGAGAGTTTAGGGCAGGCATGTATTTTACTTAATGAAAATACTGATAATCCTAGTTGTGAAAAAGTGATAAATGATCTAAGTCCTCCAAGATTAAAAGCAGGTGACATTGAATTGGGTTATGAATTCTTAGAAGAAAAAGAGAATGGGGTTTCAGTTAGAAAAGAAGGGGAATGTGTCCCTGAATTTACTCAATTTACATTCTCACTTGATACTAATGAACCTGCCCAATGTAAGTTTGAATTTGAGAGAAATGTTGAATATAGTCAAATGCAAAACTTCCCTATAGAATTAAATGCATTTACTTCTAAACATACATTTGGATTTATGATGCCTAGTATAGATAGTTTGAGTGTTTATGATATTTCTGGGGACATTAGAGAAATGTTTGGAAATTTGAATATGTATGTTAGATGTCAGGATTATTATGGAGATATAACTCCAAGAGAATATGCAGTTAATTTTTGTATAGAAAGTGGGCCAGACTTAACTCCAGCATATATTACTGTTTCAGAGCCTAAAGATCAAGCATTCATAAAATATGGAGTTACTAAGAATCCATTAAAGATTTATTTGAATGAGCCAGCGGAATGTAAATATGATAGTTTAGATAATGAGTACTCCTTGATGAGTAAAACAATGGAGTGTAATACTGGAATAGAAGAGTCAGAGGATTTTGGATGGAGTTGTTCAACGGAATTGACAGGATTATTAGATGAAGCCAATACCATTTTTATTAAATGTAAGGACCAGCCATGGTTTAAGAATACAGTTAATGAGTCTGACAGAAATATTAACACTGATGGATTCCTTCATACTATTTACAAAACCGAGAATGCATTAAAGATAAATTCAATAGTTCCTGAAGGAGGGGTTGATTCTGGATTCATCCCTGTTTCAGTTGATTTTGAAGTTAAGACTTCCGAGGGGGCAGAAAATGGAAAATCCTTTTGCTCTTATAGCTTTAAGGGTTATGAAAAGATGATTTTATTTTCTGAAACCTATTCTAACATACATAAACAGAATTTCAATCAATTGACAAGCGGACCATATGTGCTTTATGTGGAATGTGAAGATAGTGCAGGCAATGTTGTACAAGACTTTACAGAAATACAGATTAACTTAGATGAAACTACTCCTAAGGTGAATAGGGCATACAAAGAAGGAAATCAATTAATTATACAAACAGATGAAGATGCAGAATGTTACTACGGACTTAACAAATGTACTTTTGATATCAATAATGCAACTTCTATAACAACTGGTTTTTCAAAGGAACATAAGACTACCTGGGAGTCTGGATTAACTTATCACATTAAATGTATTGACATTTGGGGCAATGTTCCAAATGAATGTAGCATAAAATTGCTACCAAGTTTTTTTTAACATGGAGAATAAATTTATAAAACGAGGTAACGTACTAGAAAAGAATGAAAATGAGGGATAAAAGAGGACAGGTAACTTTGTTTATTATTATTGGAATTGTTATTGTAGCACTTGCTGTTTTAATATTCTTATTCTTTCCAAAAATACAATCTGCATTAGGCTTTGGAGAAGAATCTCCTTCACAGTTTTTACAAAAATGTATTGAGGACAGTATCACTGAAAGTATTGAAACTTTAAGTTTACAGGGAGGAAGTATTGAGCCAGTTAGCTACTTCATGCATCAAGGAGAGAGGCTAGAATATTTATGTTATACTTCTGAATATTATTTGCCTTGTATTATGCAACGTCCTTTATTGAAACATCATATAGAATCAGAAATTGAGAATAATATTGAAGAAGAGGTTTCCGCTTGTATGATTGACCTTAAAGATAGTTTTAGAGGAAAGGGCTATAGTGTTCAGGGTGCAGATGAAGGATTTGAAGTTGAATTATTGCCTGAAGTCGTTGTTGTAACTTTTGATAGTTCTATTAATCTAAATAAAGGGGATGAGAGTCTTAACTATGACTCTATTAGAGTTGTTGTAGACAATAACCTTTATGAGTTAGTTTCAATTACTACTAGCATAATAAATTGGGAAGCTACTTATGGGGATTCCGAAACTACTACATATATGAACTATTATCATGATCTTAAAGTTGAGAAATTAAAACAGGGTGAAGGGACAACAGTATATATCTTAAGCAATAGGGATTCTGGAGAGAAATTCCAATTTGCATCTAGAAGTGTTGTTTTCCCTCCAGGATATGGGGCAAGTGAAATATAAAATGGAAAAAGAAACTAATAGGAAAGGAAACGTTATTGATGGTTCAAAAACCAGCAGGGTGATAAACAATGATTAAGGGGTTTTCAATATTAATTGCATTGGTTTTGGTACTTACAGTCATCCCATTCGTCCTTGCCGATACTTCTTTTTGTGCTGAGAGAACTACATTCGGAGCATGGTGTCAGAACGTTCCTGAAGATCAAATTCAAACAGGAATTAATCCAAATACAAATCAAACATACAGAAGTTCTCCAACATCATGTGAATCAACTTCATATTGTAGGTCTGGTACATGTTATGATAGTCAAGAGGGGATTTGTGCTAGAAACACTCCTCAAGTGGTTTGTGGGGAAGAGGATGGAGTATGGAGTGCTGAAGATCCAGAAAATTTAGCTCAATGTCAAGTTGGATGTTGTTTAATTGGGAATCAAGCAGCATTTGTTACAAATCAGAGATGTAAAAGATTATCTTCAGTTTATAGTTTAGAGATTAATTTTAGGACCGATATTCAAAATGAAATTCAATGTGTGTTAAGTACAACTTCTGAAGTGAAGGGAGCTTGTGTTTTTGAAAAAGAATTTGAAACAAATTGTAAATTTATAACAAAGAATGAGTGTTTGTCTTTGGGAGAAAGTAATATCTCGTTCCATGAAGATTTTTTATGTACTGCTCCTGAACTAGCAACTGTTTGTGCTAGGACAGATAAAACAACTTGTGTTGATGGAAGAGATGAAGTTTTCTTTATAGATAGTTGTGGAAACTTAGGAAATATCTATGATGCTTCAAAAGTAAATGATCAAGGGTATTGGAAAGAAATTGTTCCTAAGGCTGAGAGCTGTAATCTTGGGGATCCTAGTGCTTGTGGGAATTGTGATTATTATTTAGGTAGTACCTGTAAAGAATATAAGAGAGGGGAAGATAAAGTAAGGCCGCAAGAAGGAGATAATATTTGTAGAGATTTGGCTTGTTATTTTGAAGGGGCTAATTATAAACATGGTGAGACTTGGTGTGCTGATTCAAAAGGTGTGAAAGATAATTTCCCTGGTTCAAGACATTTTAGAATGGTTTGTTATAATGGGGATGTTTCTGTAGAGCCTTGTGCAGATTATAGACAAGAAGTTTGTCTAGAATCGAAGATTGGAGATTTTTCAACTTCTGCTTGTAGAGCTAACAGGTGGCTAGATTGTAAAGCGCAAGATTTGAAAAAAGATTGTGAAAACACAGATAGAAGGGATTGTAACTGGATTGGAGGAGACGGTATCCAGTGTGTTCCAGAATTTGCACCAGGATTTAATTTCTGGGAAACAACTGAAGTTGGTGAGGCTGAAGACATTTGTTCTGCAGCAAGTGAAGAGTGTGTAGTTGTTTATGAAACTAGTTTAACTGGAAATAAAGAGTGTGTTGAGAATTGTCATTGTATTGGTGGATGGGAAACTAGAAAACAAATCGAATGTAAAGCTTTGGGAGATTGTGGAGTTAAAGTAAACTATATCGGGCAGGAAGGATTTAACGAAGATGATGAATAATCAAGGAAAGATTGCTATTGCACAAATTATGATTTTAATAACTGGGGTTTTTGCTTTTTCTGCTTTGATAGGGGGATTGCCGGAGGTGGAAGCGCAGGATGTGCATTGGATTTTCAAAGGAAAAATTGGATCTGGAGAACCTTCACGATTTCCTGCTGGGGCATCAACACTTACTGAGAGTCAATTTAATGCTTTAAGTAGTTCAACTGGGGGTGCTACAGCTATGACCCCAGTGATGGGATCAAAAACATCCAACTGGGTTAATACAGAATTAGGGTTTGATTTTTTGGCTGGCGGAAAAGTTGATGCACTTCTTACAAGTGCTCAATGGGCATTTGCAGCATATCTTTTCGTGCAAACATTTGGGAGTCTTCTTGGATTAGATGAAAGCAAGACAGCTGGATTGGCAAATGCTGCAGCTGCAGGTTTTGGAGTTGCACAGGGGGCGCAAGTTTTACTTGGAAAAGACTCGAACTTTTTTTGGAATACTGATTCAACGGGGATTGGGAAGGTAGGCTATGGAACATATGGCTTGGTTGCAGCTGCGTTGGTTTTCTACTTCACATATAAAGATGTTGAAGAAGAAACAATAATATTTACGTGCGATCCGTGGCAGCCTCCGACAGGAGGGAGTTTCTGTGCGGAGTGTAACAAAGATGGAATTCTTCCTTGTTCGGAATATCAATGTAGAAGTTTAGGTCAAGCGTGTGAGTTGGTTAATGCTGGAACAGAAGAAGAGAAATGTGTTTGGGTTAATCCTAGAGATGTTGAATTCCCAACAATTGAACCGTGGTTAGATGCATTGCTTGAGGACCATAGATACACTCCTGATAATAAAATAAGTCCTCCAGATAGAGGAGTTATAATTGAATCAACTGAAACATCAGATAAATGTGTTAAAGCGTTCACCCCTCTAACATTCGGTATCACTTTAAATGAACCTGCAAAATGTAAGCTTGATTATTTGAGAAAAGATAATTTTGATAGTATGGAATTCTTCTTCGGAGGATCACAATTATTCAGACAGAACCATACTCAAATCATGAGTCTTCCTGGATTAAATGCTTATGAAGCAGAGAATATTGAGATTAGAAATGATGGAGATTATGAATTGTTTGTAAGATGTCAAGATAAGAATGGAAATTCTAACACTGCAAACTTTGTTTTCAAATTCTGTGTTGAAAAAGGACCTGATACAACCGCCCCTGTAATTGTTACAACTAACTTGATTAATGGTATGCCTATAGCCCACAATCAATCATCATTAGATTTGATTGCATACATAAATGAACCTGCTGAGTGTAGATGGGATCATGATGATAGAGAGTACGAGGATATGGATAATAATCTTGCTTGTTCAACAAGTGTTACTGAAATAAATGCCCAGATGTTATATGAGTGTACTACAACTCTCACTAGTTTGAGAAGCGATGAAGAGAATAAATTCTACTTTAGATGTAAGGATCAACCTTCAGGAATTCTTGAAGTGGATAGAAACACCAATACAGAATCTTATGAGTTTATTGTTCATGGGACAATTCCTTTAGTGATTAGTGAAATTGTTGAGCCTAATGGAACTGTAAGAGATTCTACCGATCCTGTTAAGGTGACTTTTGAGGTTGAGACTTCTGCAGGAGCTCAAGAAGGGATATCAACTTGTTACTATAGTGAAACTGGGGAAGGCGATCAAAGTTATATAGAGTTCTTTGACACACTGTCTCACACCCACTCACAGGACTTATTCTTGGAAGAAGGAGAATATACTTATTTTGTTAAGTGCGTTGATCTTGGAGGGAACTCTGATGAAAAAGAAGTTGAATTTGAAGTTGAATCAGACTCAGAAGCCCCAGTAGTAGTGAGAGCATATCATGAAGAGAATAATTTAAAACTTGTAACAGATGAAGAGGCAGAATGTGTTTATGATGTTTTAAGTTGTAATTATTTGTTTGAAGATGGGATCTCATTTACAACTTTAAGTGAAACTGATCACTTTACGCAGTGGGATAATTCAAAGAGTTTTTATGTTAAGTGTAGAGATGAATATGGAAGTCAACCAACTCCAGCAGACAGTTGTAGCATAATTGTTAAACCGTTTGAAATTTTTACTAGGGAATAATTTTATAAGTTCTTTTTTTCTTTAGTGTTTATGAAAATGAACCTTTTCAAAAGGTTCCCAAACCAAAAAATGAAAAAAAAGAGGGATAAAAGAGGGCAGACTAAACTATCATTTGGAATGATTGTTGCAGTTATTTTAATTATTGTATTTGTCTCATTTGCATTTTATGCAATAAGTAAGTTTCTTGGTCTGCAAAGAACCGTTGAAGTTTCTAAATTTGCTGATGATTTACAATTTGACATTGATAAACTGTGGAAGAGTCAAGGTTCACAAGAAGTGAATTATAGATTGCCGGCAAGGGTTGAGGAAGTATGCTTTGTAGATTACAGCATCCCTGAGTCTGGAATAGATATTGAAAAGTACCGTATGCTAAAGAAAGCATTCTATGGAGATGAAAACCTTATCTTCTATCCTGTAGGCTCTGGGGAGGGACTAGACTCCAAGATAATAGCGCATATTGATTTAGATTTAATTACTGAAACAAATAATCCTTTTTGTTTGAAAAATAATAACGGGGTAAAGATGACTATCTCTAGAGATTTTAAAGATAGTTTAGTTACAATCACTGAATAAAATGAATAAAACTGGGGCGTTTGAAATTTCTTTTGCATGGCTTTTTGCAATACTTGTTGGAGGGTTTATTCTCTTTTTAGCCATATTTGCTTCAGTTAAGCTTATTGGAGTGGGAGAACAAGAGGTAAGTGCTAAGACCAGTAAAGAAATAGGTATTTTATTAAATCCTTTAGAAACGGGGTTTGAGTCTGCAAGATCTGCTTCTTTTACACTTCCATCTGAAACTAGAATATTTGGAAGTTGTGACTTAGAGGGAAGCTTTGGACGCCAATTAATTGGAGTTTCACAAAAAAGTTTTAATCAGTGGGTAGAGACTGACTTAGAAGTTCAATTTTTGAATAAATTCATATTTAATGAAGAATTTGTTGAAGGTAAAAAATTCTATATTTTCTCTAAGCCTTTCAATTTTCCTTTCAAGGTAGGAGATTTAATTTATCTAAGTTCTCAGAATTATTGTTTTCTGGATGCTCCTGACCACATTGCTAGAGAAGTAGAAAACCTAAATCAGAAAAACCTTTTAGTTGGAAACTGCACAGACCCTTCAATTAAAGTTTGTTTTTCTTCAGAAAGTGAATGTAATATGGAGGTTGACTATTCCGGTAAATCTGTAAAGAAATCCTCAGGAACAATGTATTTTGAAGAAGACTCTTTAATGTATGCTGCAATCTTTTCTGAAAGGGGAGTTTATGAATGTCAAGTTCAAAGATTGATGAAGAAAATAGATCAATTATCTCAGGTTTATCAGAATAAAATGATTATAACCTCTAGAGAGGGATGTGATTCTAATTTAGAGTCAGACTTGGGTGCTTTACGTTCCCTAGTTAATCAGGTTGGAAGCTCAGCAAATTTAGGGATAAATTTAAGGACAACTGTGGATGGAATTGAAGATAAGAATAAATTTAGTAGTGAGTGTAAATTATGGTAAAAAAAGTTTTATTTGTGTGTAAGCATAATCTATTTAGAAGTCAAGTTGCTAAAACCTTCTTTAACAGACATAATAAGAATAAAAAATATTCTGGAGAAGGCGCAGGAGTGATTAAATGGGATAAGAAAGATTTAGTATCAAATATGGGCTTTAGGACTGAAAGAAAAATAAGTAAAGAATATGGAATAAACTTAAAGGGGGATTCTAGGGGATTAAGCTCTTCGGTTTTAAAGAAAATTGACATATTGGTGGTTGTAGCTGATAATGTTCACCCATCTATTTTCAAGAAGGATAGGGCATTTAATGGAAAGTTAATAGTTTGGAAAATTGCAGATGTTAAAGATAATGATAAAAATAAAGAAAAAATTGCACATAAAACAATTAATTTTATTGAAAATAAAATAAAAGGGTTAGTTAAAAATTTAAAATGATTAATAAAAAGGGGCAAATAAAGATACAACAAATGGCATTCATGTTATTAGCTGTAACTCTATTCTTTGTTCTTGTGGGGCTTTTTGTGTTAGTTATTAGGTTTGCAGGGATTGGAGAGTCTGCAACTGCTTTAGAAGAAAAAAATGCATTATTATTGACTACTAAAATGGCTAACTCTCCAGAATTTTCATGCGGGAATGTTTATGGCACTGGAAACACAAATTGTGTAGATGGAGACAAAGTTATGGCATTAATGCAAAATATAGAGAACTATGATGGTTTTTGGGGTAATGGAGTATCAAATATAGAAATAAAGAAAATTTACCCACAAGAAGAGACTAAACTATGTACTTTAGGGAATTACCCCGACTGCAATACAATAAGAATGATCTCAGGGGAAGTAAAAGGGTTTTCAGCTGAAAACTTCGTATCTTTATGTAGGAAGGAATCAGAAAGTGGGAAAACTTATGATAAATGTGAAATTGCCAAAATATTGGTAAGTTATGAATAATCTTTTTAAAAAAAGATTAGACAAAAACAAAAAATGATGAACAGAATAAATAAAAAAGGACAAGAAGAAATAATCGGTTTTGTAATGATCATTATACTTGTAGCAGTAATTTTGTTAATATTTGTTGGATTCTCATTAAGATCAGGTCAAACACAAGATGTTGAGAGTTATGAAGTTGAGAGTTTTATACGAGCAATTTTACAACATACAACAGAATGTAAAGATAATTTTGGGTATCTTTCTGTTGATAGGCTTATATTTGAATGTATGAATAAAGGCGTGTGTGCTGACGACAGAAGCGCTTGTGAAGCCCTAACTGAGAGTTTAGAGGGGATAACTAGTGAAGCATGGAGGATAGAAAATAGACCAGTGGAGGGCTATAAACTAGAAGTCCTATTAGAAGGGGAGCCATTAATTGAAGAGATCTTTGAAGGAAATGAGAGCAAGAATCATAAAGGGGCAGTTCAAGATTTTAGTAAAGGTGGGAATTCCATACAGGTTTTCTTTAGGGCGTATTATTAGAAATTAATATAAACTGAAAAGTTTCCATTAGGACATGAATGTTTTGGTTGCAAGCCCGGTTTTTGAGGGTATGAAATATTGTTTCGAAGAATTTCTTGAGAGTGTGAAAAATTTAGATTTTCCGGATTATGATGTTCTCATTGTAGATAATTCTAGAACAAATTACTTCTTTAATGAACTTCGTGGGAAAGGAGTGAACGTTATAAAAGATGAGACTAGTGATGAAAAAAATAAATTAAGACTCATCAGTAGCAGAAATAAAATAATTGATTATGCAATAGAGAAAGGATATGACTATATTCTTATGATGGATTCGGATGTCATTGCCCCAAAAACAATTTTGAAAGACCTATTGACTTCTGGGAAAGAAATCATTTCTGGGCTTTATTATAATGATTTCAAGATTGATGGTTTAATTCAAAAGAGTCCTGTTTGTTGGTGCCACGTAACTCCTAAAGAGTTTGAAGAAATAAAAAGTGGCGTGGGCTTGCCTCCTTTTGTAAAATCATGTAATAATCTGAGGAGGCATTTAACTAAAGAGGAAGCAGATAGCAACAAAATAGTTAGGGTTAAAATTCCTTCTGCAGGGTGTATGCTTATTAAAAGGAACGTTTTTGAACAAATTAGGTATGGTTTGTTAGATGTTCCTGGCAATCTTAGCACAGGTGACGATATCTATTTCTGTACTAAGGCAGAGGAAAAGGGGTTTGAGATATATTGTGACACCAGCATAAAATGTGAACATTTGGTTAAGGGAAAATTCAAAAGAGATGAAAAAGGTAATTTAATGCATCCGCTTGGAGAATAGGTCTAAATTTTAACATTTATTGTGATAGTATCCACTATTATCACTGGCTTGTGACGGATTCTATTTTTAGTCTTTTCTTCTATAAGCTCTATAAAGCCAAATCTCTCTAAAAGCTTCAGATCATCATTGACTGCCTTAAAGTTCCTATCTAGTTTTTTAGCTAAATCATAAATGGAGGTAGGTTTTTGGGTCTTAATTGCATGCAAAATACGTGCCTTCTCATTATTTAGAAGTTGTCTTAGGGCCAACATTCCAGAGAAATCATAATCTTCTTTAGCAACTCCTTGCTTTTTTAGGATGGAAAATCCTGATGGAGAATCAGTGATTGTTATCTCTCTTACTTTTGTTTTTGACATTTTATTTTTATTTTTTTTTTATCGTCGGGAACATATATCTATTATTTTCAACCAGATATCTGGAACAGATATGTTGTACTTATATGTTTCTTAATAATATATATTAAAGTTAATACCCCTATCTTAATAAATGTTTTTATTTGGAGAATCATAAGGCAAGGTAGTGGGTGTATTAATGTATGAGTAACAACGTTAGCTTTATAAGTAAAACTACTAGATACACGGGGGAAGGGGTAAAAACACCATATCTTGGGGACAAGCTTTTTAAAGGAAAATTGATTTTGATAAGTATTCCCTCGGTAGAGAGAATAATCTATAGGGCAATAGATAAACCCCTTGTTTAAGGGTAAAGAGATTATGTTTATCTCAAGGAAATAGTCTTGCCCTATGACTATTGAGTTGGGATTCGTCACCATAGGTGACATATGATTGATATAGGTAAAAGGAGGTCAAAAAAAAGAAAAAAATATGAAATTAAATTTTCAAAAAATAAGCGCAATTGGAACTAGTGCATTAATGGCTACTATGACTTTAGGAATTGCTGCTGCTGCTTCTTTCCCTGCGCCATATGTGGCTTCAGGTTCTACTGGAACTGGTATTGTTTACGGTGCTAGTGCGGATGCACTAGACTCGACACAAGCCAACAGTATTGCTAACTACATTGCAGGAGAATTACCAAGCACAGGAGTTCCAGAAGGAGGAGATAGTGTTCTATTAGCTAAATCAAGTGATAACTTAAACCTTAACGATACATGGGGAGTTTTCACTGGAACTGTTGATGAAGATGATTTATCAACTCTATTAGCAGATGGAACTTACATTGCAGATGATAATGATGAATTCGATTTTGAACAAAAAATAACTTTGGGTACACCAACTTTGACTCATTTCAGAGATTCTGATTATGAAGATATAGTAGGTTTAAGTGATAAAACACCGACTCTTGGTTTCAAAATTTCATCAAGCACATTTGTTATGAACTATACTCTTGATTTCACAAGTGATGCTGAGACTGACATCGATTCTAATCTTCGTGCAGAAGACATTGAAGGGAGTGACTTTCCGTTAATGGGACAAAATTACTATGTTTCTGAATTGAAAAATGGTAGTAGTCTTACTAACTGGGGGAAATTAACTTTATTAGATTCTGCTGAAATTGGATCAATCTCTGAAGGAGAGACTGTTACAGTTGCAGGACATCAAGTATCTGTCAACTTTATTGATAGCGACGAAATTGTATTCATGGTTGATGGTGAAAGAGCCCCAGCTACTGGAAAACTTAAATCTGGATCTAGTTTCAGTTTAGAAGGAGGAGACTATATCGGTGTTAGAGACATTAGTAGATTAGAAGTTTCTGGAGAATCAGGAAGTGCATCTTTCAGTATCGGTTCAGGTAAGTTAGAAATAACTCACGGATCTGATGTTAAATTGAATGATGATACTATTACTGGTGTTAAAGGATTCGTATATAAATCATCTGGTTCAGCTGCTGCTCCAAAGATCAATAAGATTGAGTTGGAGTGGAGAACTGATGAGGAAGTATTCTTAACTCCTGATACAGAGCTAGTAATGCCTGCTTTCGATGGGATGAAGTTCACTATGAATGAGATTATGAGGAATTCTGAAGAGACTATTACTCTAGAGAGAGATGGAGATACAAGTGTAGAATTAACTGTTCCTATTAAGGATGGAGAAGTAAGTTTAAACTTAGTTTATTCAAACTCAACTGGAGATATTGTTGGTTTAGGTAAGGCTGCTGATGAAAGATTAGCTACTTCCTCTACTGGTACTCTTTTGTTTACTGAAAAAGATTCAGGTGGAAATGATTACGACTCATACTTTGTAGCATCTCAAAATGTTACATCTGAAGCTGAATCTTATCTATTAAGAGCCAAAATTAGTACAGATACTGATGATGGACGAAATGAAACTACAATTCAAAAGAATTCTAACGGTGCATGGGTGGATGTTTGTGATGAAAAAATTGCAACAGATACTTGTGACATTGGAGACGTTTCATTAACAATAGGTACTATTAATTACACTTCAGGTGGAACAGAAGATGTTGTTCTTACAGCTGGAAGTAATGTGAACTTTTTTACTCTATATACTGATGGAGGATTAAGAATACACCTTCCATACACTGTAGTGAACGGTTCAACTAATGAGGGAGCTATTAATACAAGTGATGCTGGAGTAGTTATAACAGGTGAAACAGGTCACGGAACTCAAGATTGGGATCTAAGTGTTTACGGAGAAGATAAGGATGATAACATCGGATCAGGTGGAGCATTCAACTTTACTGTTAACGATAACTCAGATAACAACCTACAAGTTCAAAATATTGATGGTTCTGGAACAGGTGGTGCTTCAGGTCTTGAAATTGGAGATACTAGTACATACGAAGCGTATAGTACAGGAGAAGTTCCAATTAGATTACTACACTATACTAGTTCAGATGAGGATTCATTAGAATTCTTCTACCCACAAGGTGATTCAGAAAGTTATGCCGAAGTTTATTTAACTGAAACTGGTGCTGTTAGCGCTTCTGGTGCTGACGGAGGAAGTATGGTTTTTATGGACAGCGAAAAGCCGTCTTGGGAAACTAGAGATGTTATTCTTGTTGGAGGTTCGTGTATTAATTCTGCTACTGCTGACGCATTAAATGTGGCTGCAGGAACATGTGGAGAGGCATTTACAAGTGCAACAGGAATTGGATCAGGACAATACTTGATTCAAAGTGTTGGTGATGCATTCACAAGCGGAAATATTGCTTTAGTTGTTGCTGGATATTCGAAAGATGACACAGCTGCTGCTGCAAGTAGATTAATTACACTTCCGACTACAGTTGATACTACTGCTGGTAAGAAATATCTAGGCGTTGTAGGTGTACAAGGTACATCAACACTTAGTGCAATCTAAATCCAAATAATATATTTTTATTTTTATTTTTTTTTTTAAAGTCTTGGCTTGGGCTTTAAATGATTCTATCAAAAGCCTTTTATAGTATAGAGATTAAAATTTTACATGAGAAAAAGAATACTCTCTAAAGAAGACCTCCATAAGAAAGACAAAAGAAATCAAATTATAATAGGAATTCTTTTGATAATAGTTATGTTTTTTAGTGTTGTCGGATTTGGATTTTCTGGAAGTGTTAGCCAGTCTGGAGGAACCTTAAAGTACGGAGATTATGAATTTTTTCCTCAGAATAATTTTTGGGTTTTAACTCTTGGAGGATATCAATTTGGATTTATCAATAATCCTACTGAAATGGATGCATTAGAAATCCAGTCAGACGTATTATTAAATGGCCTTAACTCTTACGCTGGAAGACCTTTATATGTCTCTTCAGAGGATGGAGATGCAACCTCCCATATTTCACTTAATCTTGGGCAGGTTGTGCAAAGGATTCAGAATGCGTGCTTAGATGGGGGAGAATGTGAGGGTGAACTCCCAATAAAAGATTGTACAAATAATTTTATCATACTTTTACAAGGAGAAAGTAATAAGATTACTCAGGATCAAAATTGTATCTATCTTGAAGCGAAAAGTGGAAGTTCTATAGCAGTTATAGATGAATTTTTATTCAAGACTATTGGAGTGCGGTAAAACTTAAAAATAGCTTTTTCTTCTTTCAAGGAGGAATAATAATAAGATGGCAGATAAAAAACCTAAGGATGTTAAAAGTCCAAAAGTAAAGAAAGAGATTACAGAAATCTTCGATATAGAAAAAGACGGAAAAGAATTTGTGAAAGAATCTAAAGGGGAAGAAGAAGTTGAGAAGGTAAAGAAGGGTCAAATTGAACACCAGAATCAACTCTTGAAAAATGTACTTATTCTAGGAGGAATGGTAGTTCTTGGAGTGCTAATAGGTTATTTTTTTATTCAAGCAACAAATAATTTTGAGCATAATGAAATTAAATATAATATTGTAGATACTGAACAAGTTAGATTTTATCATACATCATTTCCTTTATTTCAGAATGGGAAAGAAATAATGTATCATGTTTATCTAAGAAAAGACCCTCGAGAAAATGTAATAATTCCTTTTCAAGGAGATTTTAGGTTTGATGATGATATTGTGATTAATAGTACTGGTAATTTTAATTGTGATGGTAGAGGAGTTATTGCTATTGCAAATTTAAATCAAATTGTTAGTTCCCTGGGATCAACAGTTATAAACGACCCTCAAGCAACATGTGATCCCGATGGAAGATATTTGCATATAAATTTAGAAGAGGGTGAAGAAACAAAAATAGAGCAATATGGTCCAAGATGTTACAAATTTATAATCAATAATTGTGAGATAGTTGATGTGACAGAGAGATATATAACTGAAGTTATACAAAGAGTTTAATTTTTCTTATTCTTATTGATCTGGGATTTGATTCTTTTCTTATTTATCAAATACCCTAATACTATTAGTAAAGATACTGCCAATAATGAAAGGGTTATTGAAGCCTTATTTGCGTGTAACCATTCTAAATTATTACCAAATAGATAACCTATGTAAATTGAAATTCCACTCCATAACCCTGACCCTAGGGCGGTAAAGAACATGAACTTTGGAAGATTCATCTTTGAGAAACCTGCGGGGATAGAAATTAATTGTCTTATTACTGGAATAAGTCTTCCTATGAAGGTAGTTATTTCGCCATGTTTTTCAAAATATTTATCTGCTTTTTTTAAGCTTTGGTTGGTTAGTAAAATTAATTTCCCGTGTTTCTTAACTAAACGCTCTATAGTGGGCCTTCCTAAGAATGAAGCAAGATAATAATTAATAAGGGCCCCTATCAATGAACCTATGATGGCTGATAAAAGTGCTAAAGAAAGAGCCATCTCACCGGTTGCTGCTAGAGCTCCTGCGGGAATTAAAATAACCTCGCTTGGAAAGGGGATAAATGAGCTTTCTATTGCCATTCCAATTATAATTCCTGGATATCCTAATTCCCTCACAACTGAAACTATTAATTCAACTAGACTATAGAAAAGATCAAAAACCATTTATTTTCTTATTTTACTCCATAAAAATTTTATGTCTGAATAAACGGGGATTTCATCTATTTTAAACATTTTGACTTCTGAGAACCATATTACTGCTACAAATAGTGTACTAAGGAAATACCAGAATGCGTGATGAGCTATACTAAATAGTTCTGATGAACTAAAAATGCTTAGTAGGAATATTCTTAATATGTTCGCTAATAAGAGGATTGAGAAGGCGTAGGCAATCATTTTTAGCCTTTGTTTAACCTTTATGTTAGGAATTGATAAATTAAGCACTAAAAGAAGATAATACGCTGCCCCTGCAATACATGCCGGGATTATTTCTATTAATCCTTTACCTTGTACAAAGATAATTGTTCCTTGAATGGCCACATTGAAGAATAAATCTAACAAAAAGAATGAAGGGTAAATTGTTAGGGGAGTTAAAATTAAGTAGAATATGTAGAGATTGGGTATTGCGATTAAAACTAAGAAAATATATCTTAAAGATAAGCTAACTAATCTATTTATTTCTTTCATAAGGCTATAAGAGAAAATGTCTTTATTAAATGTGATTAAAAATAATTGAATAAAAAATCATATAATGCATTAAAGATGTTTGTGAAAATCATTATTAATTGTAATTTTA
>Ga0114996_10001065_pt1 | contig 37424 bp, 39 predicted proteins | sample ArcticOcean_MG_C_4_FD_87039 | JGI IMG/M metagenome (GOLD analysis project Ga0114996, IMG submission 87039) | Marine microbial communities from western Arctic Ocean - ArcticOcean_MG_CB4_134 | ecosystem: Environmental > Aquatic > Marine > Oceanic | place: Arctic Ocean: Canada Basin | collected... | reverse complement strand
GAGGAGGGAAGGGTTGTAGAAAATTCCGTCGCTGCGGCCGCCCGTGAGTTGGAATGCCCCGCCCATTGCCATCGCGCTCGTGCTGGCCGGAAGCTGAAGAATGACAGGCCCCTCCTCCCGAACCTGAGCCCCGACCGGATTCACAACGGAGAGCACTGTTGCCAGGAAGAAGGCTGCTAGGTGGCCACGAGCGAACATCGTCTCCGCTAGCGCGTACACGCCGACTTCGGGTCTTCCCATCACCTACTTCGCTTTCGGTTGGTCGAGCACGAGGCTCTTGTCACAGGATCCGCAGGTCAGCCAGATCCGGCGGCGAACGTACGACACGTCTGTTCGGGGGGGTATCATGGTGCGGTCCAAGGGCGCGCAACAACTGGGGCATGTCAGTGCTTGCCCTGCCGCCAGAGCGGCCTCGATTTGAGCACGCTCGGCGGGCTCGAAGTCTTGGCTCATGGTTCCTTGAGTCGACGGAGGCCGCCGCAGGCCCCAGCCCGCGATCGGCCCAATATGAGGCCTGGTCGTAGGATACGCGCAAGGCCCGCTTCAACCTTATAGGGCCGATGCGGGTCATGTTACGGTGGCTGCTCACACGTGGTCTGCCTCATTCGATACGTTACAAGGCTGTGCTATTACCTAGACGGGCCCTCCGTGCGGCCCACCAGTGAAATCATATGCTTCCAGTTCTTTTTGCAGTCCTTCAGTTCAGCAGCGCTTCGATCCAGGCCGACGTTGCGTCGTCGCGTGTGGCCGCCGTCGAGTACGACGGCTCTGCCGGACAGACGCAGATCGCTACACCGCGCTTCAGCGATCCCGAGGTCAGCATCGACGGTAGGATCGACGAATCGGTTTGGGACGCTGCACCGCTTCTGACGGGGTTCACACAGTACGATCCGTCGGAGGGCGTTCCGGCCTCACAGCAAACGGAGGTGCGCGTCTTCGTCAGCGATGACGCGATCTTCTTCGCGATCAAGGCGTTTGAATCGGATCCGTCAGGAATCCGCGCGACGATGACGGAGCGGGACGAGGTCACTCGGTCGAACGATTACGTCCGCGTGATCTTGGACACGTTCAACGACCAGCGACGCGCCTATGCGTTCTCGGTCAATCCCTACGGCGTCCAGCAGGATGGCATATGGCTCGAGGGAGGCAGCAGCGGACACCGTGGTGGTGGAAGCTTCGGCGGCAGTTTTTCACGCCCGCCGATCGATGACAACCCGGACTTCATTTGGGACTCTGGTGGACGCCTTACCGACCAAGGGTACCAGGTCGAGATTCGGATTCCGTTCAAGAGCGTGCGCTTTGCCGAGCTTCCCGTGCAGTCCTGGGGCATCCAGGTCATCCGCAGGACCCAGCGCAACGGCTACCAGGAGTCGTGGGCTCCGAGCTTTGCCAACCAGCCGAACAAACTGCTCGAGGCCGGTAAACTCCTCGATCTCCGCGATCTCGATCCTGGTCTCTTCATGGAGATCAACCCGGTCGTTACGGGAAGCCTGGACGGCGCATTGGACGACAACGACGCCTTCTTCAGAGACGACCCGACGGGTGACTTCGGGCTCAATCTTACGTACGGGCTCACGTCGAATCTTACGCTGGACGGTACGGTCAATCCGGACTTCAGTCAGGTAGAGGCCGACGCGGGCCAGATTGCGGTAAACGAGCGGTTTGCTCTGTTCTTTCAGGAGAAGCGACCGTTCTTCCTGGAGGGGACCGAAATCTTCGGACTACCCCGTCAGCTCGTGTTTACGCGGACGATCGTAGACCCTATCACGGGGGCCAAGCTCACGGGAAAGGTGGGAGGCGCCAGCGTCGGATATCTGGGCGCTGTGGACGAGGCCGGTGATGACGGAAGTACCTATGTGAACCTGGTGCGACTTCGCCAGGACATCGGCGCGGCGTCTACGTTGGGAGCGATCTATACGGACCGCACGAGAAGCAGCGCCGATTTCAACCGGGTCACCGGTCTCGATGCGCGCTTCGTGCTGGCGCGGCGCTACACGTTGCAGGTCCAGGGCGCCGGCAGTTGGGATCGGGACGACGGTGGGGCGACTCAGAGCGGCAGCCTGCTCTACGCGCAGCTGGCCCGGGCTGGAAGAGGGTTGACCTTCAGCGGTCTCTTCGAGGATATAAGTACGAATTTCAGCCCGGAGAGTGGGTTCATCCGTCGCTTGGCGGAGGCCCACACACAGGGCCAGGCCTCCTATAGCTGGTACGGAGGTCGCGGGGCCTTGGTGGAACGCTGGGGTCCCAGCGTGGACGTTCAAGCCTACTGGGACCACGACGCGTTTTGGGACGGCAACCGCTGGAAAGAGGCCGAGGCCCGGCTCACGATGAGCTTGTCCCTGCGCAACAATCTCAGTGTGTGGTTCACGGCCCGGCGATCGGAGTTCTCCTCGCCCGCGGACAACTACGACGGCCTCATCACGCGGCCGGGAGGGGTCATCACTTCCTTCGTGCCCGACAAGGACCTATTCGACGGGCTGAACGGCTTCAACGTGTTCATGTTCGCGAGTGGTTGGGAGCGTTTGCGTGGTCGGATCAGTGCCGATCTCAAAGAAGTGCCAATCTTCTACGGGGGAGACCCGGTGGATGTGGCCGACAGCTGGGGTGGCGAGATCAGCCTGACGATTCTTCCGAGCAGGTTCCTGTCCATGGAAGCGGCGGTGCGACACGCGGTCCTGAATCACAAGGACGGAACCCGCTACTCGAGTGCAACCATTCCGCGGATCAAGGCTCAGTACCAATTCAACCGAGCTCTCTTCCTGCGGGGTACGCTGGAGTACGCGAGCGCCGAACGTGGGGATCTGCGGGCTCCCGATACCGGGCCCCTCGAATCGTGTGACGAGGACGGCTGCGAACCGCTTGATGGATCCGATGGCAACGATATCCTAGTGGAGGCGCTCCTGTCGTACGAGCCGTCGCCCGGCACCGTGTTCTTTCTGGGCTACACCAGGCAGGTGGAGGATTCCCGCCGTTTCGGTTTCGAGGCCGTCCAGCCGACGGCGGATGGCCTCTTCGCGAAGCTCAGCTACAGGTTCCGGATGTAGGAATCTGCCGTAGTGACCTAGTAGGGCGGTCGTTGCTCCCCCAGTAGGGGCGTGCTATCGTCCAGTGCTGCAACCAATTAACCGGATGTGAGGCGGAGTGGCAAAAGAAGCGATCGAGATCGAAGGGACCGTTAGCGAGGTCCTTCCCAACGTCAAGTTCAGGGTGGAGTTGGAGAACGGACACGAGATACTGGCGTATCTGTCGGGCAAGATGCGTCAGCACTACATCCGCGTCCTCGAGGGGGATCGGGTGAAGGTTGAGATGTCACCCTACGACCTCAGTAAAGGCCGGGTAACCTACCGGTACAAGTAGGGCCGGTTTTTGCGAAGGGCTCATAAAGCCGACGCTGCTTCCGCTGCTCTCAGCGGCGCCTCCCCACAGAATTCCCAAAGCGCTGGCCCGGATATTCTCAGTCAGCGAAACTCCGGTGTCGATCAGCGCGTAAGACATAGCACTGACGGAACCACTTGGGCTATCCGGAACGGGAGATCGCAATGAAGATGTTTGGTCAAGTCGCGCTGGCAGCTTTTTCGGGCGCGGTTCTCTTGAAGATGCTCGGGATGTTCATGCTTCCGGTGGTCGGCATGGTGCTGAAGTTCGTGCTGATCATGGCGGTGGGATACACGGTGTTGACGCTCTTCAAGCGGTACCGTACCAACGGCGAAGCAGCGGACGAGGGCTAGCCCAACTCCATCAAGCCTGAGCGTATCGCCTGAGCTTATCCACCTGTGTAGGCTGTCCCAAGACGATCATCTCGTCACCCGGGTCCGGCCTCGTGTCTGCCACCGGGTTGAACACGAACTGGTGGGTCTCGTCGGTCTGCTTTCTGACCGCGATGACGATCAAGCCGGTTTCCTGCGGAATCCGTGCTTCCAGCAAAGTGAGACCCGCCAACTTCGAGTCCGGCTGGCTGGCCGCCTGCTCGAACCGGAGTTCCAGCCCGCCTGACCGGGTGGCGATGTCCAGAAACGAGGCCACCTCTGGACGAAGGAGCACGGAGGCCATGCGGATGGCCCCGCTCACGTTAGGGCTCACCAGGTGGTTCGCTCCAGCTCGGTAGAGCTCGTCCAACGCGGCCTCTTCCAGTGCACGCGCAACTATGGTGAATTCCTGATTCAAGTGCCGTGCAGAGAGGCATACGAAGACGTTCTCGGTATCCGCGCTCGGGCACGTGAGGAGGCCCCGTGCCCGTTGGATTCCCGCCTGGGCTAGGTTGACGTCCAGGGTCGCATCACCGGTGACGGTCAGCACATCCGGGTACTGATCATGAATCCACTCCAAGCGCTTGGAGTCGCGCTCGATGACGACCAAGTCTTGCCCCAGGGGCATCAACTCCTCCATGACCTGGCGCCCGGTTCGCCCACCCCCCCCAAAGAACGATGTGGTCGTTCAGTGCTTCAATGCTCCGCATGATCCTGCGTCTCCCTCTGACGTCGCTCAGGTCGAACTCGACAATCAACGAGATAATGAGTGCGAACCAAACACCAATGCCCGTAACACCTGCGGCCAAGAGGACCATGGTGAAATCTCTCCCGACGGTCGAGAGAGGAAGCACCTCGGAATATCCGACGACGGTGATCGTGATCACGCTCATATAGAGGGCGTCCTGAAATCCCCAGCCCTCGATTAGGGTGTAGCCCACGACTCCCACTAGGGTAAGCTCCAGCAGGTATAAGGATGCTCCCAGTAAGCGCGGGATGAACACGCGCATCGCTCGGTAACCTCCGGAAGAGATTTGAGAGTTAGTCGGTCCACGTCCAAATACCACGAGAAGCTAGGTATGATGCGGATTTCTGCCTAATTTTCTTCTTGACGCCCCGATGGGTGAGCCTTACCGTAGACCAAGACCGAAGCTCGCCGAAAAGAGTCGCGGCCCGTTTTGTCTTGGATTGTTCACATGTCAGGCCCGAGGTGTGAAAATCCTATACAGGGTTCGACGAAGGCCAGTTGAGGCAGCGATCCGAATCTCATCACATCTTTTGAGGAGAACCGCAATGAACAAATCCGATCTGGTAGACGCCCTTGCCGACCGCGCCGGCATGACCAAGGCAGATGCCTCTCGGGCCATGGACGCACTCTTCGGCTCCGCCGGCATTCTTGCCGCAGCGCTGAAGACGGATACACGCGTTCAGATCACCGGCTTTGGTACGTTCGAGGCGAAGCACCGCAAGGCCCGCATGGGTAGGAATCCTCGCACAGGTGCTACGATTCACATTCCGGCTTCCAAGACCCCCGGCTTCCGTGCTGGTAAGGGCCTGAAGGACGCCATCCAGTAGGCTAGTAACTAGGAGGGTTAAACCCTCCTAGTGGGTACAATAAAGATCGGATAGAGGCCACGTCCCAACGCGGTCATGGGGGCGTGGCCTCTCCTATTCTCAGCCTCGTGGACCTTCCGGATCAACGAGGGCGGGGGCGTGCTCCCCCACGATTGGCGGGTTTGCTGCCCTTACTACCCGCCCCGCGATCGTAGTCCACCCGAGTGCTGCGTCCGCGAATACTCAGACCGTTTACGGCCTTGATGACGGTTTCGGCCTCCGATGGGCGCACCTCCACGAGCGAGAACGTGTCGCGAATCTCGATCTTCCCGAAATGGGAGCCGTCCACGCCTGATTCCCCTGCCAGGGTGCCGAGTAGGCTACCCGGATTGACCCCTTCCATTTCGCCGATGCTCACGAAAAGTCTGGTCCAGCCGTCCGTGCCGGTGGCTTTCTCGGCCCTGGCTTTGGCCGCCGGGCTGCTCTCGCCGACCGCCGGTGCCGGGCGTGACAACAAGGCCAGTGCGGCCGCGGCGAGCTCCTGTGCACTGAATCGCTCCAGCAGAGGCTCCAGGATCAGGAAGTGGGGAGCAAGGTCTTCGCGCTTAGCCACATCAACGAGCCGTTGACGGAGCTCAGCCACCTGACCTTCGACTACGGACGGTGGCGGTGGCAGAGGACGGACCCCGTAGCCTGCTCTGCGCGCTGTGTCCCGAAAATGAGGCACCTCTCGGGAGACGAGTACGACCGTGCCCTCGCCGCCGCCGCCGTGGCGGCGATCGAGCGTGTCCATGTCGGGCGGGCAATCCAAGCTTACGATCTGGATGCCATCCGTAGATGCTAGCTGCGCGAGAGCCTCACGCGCCTCGAGCGGTGCCACCGAAAGCCAGAGTGGAAGCGACTCGTCTCCCGGGGCTCCGGCGAGGTATCCATGAAGAGCGAGAAAGTCGGCGACGTCCGCGACACGGTCTTCGGAGCGGCAATAGATGAGTACGTGCCGGGCGTTCTCCTCGAAGAGCTCGGCGATGAGCCTCAAGAGGCCTTCCACTTTGTCCTCAGGGGTAATTCGGAAACGTAGTTCGCCCCTCGACGTCGACTTCGGCGTGGGTTCATCCGAGACGGGCCGAGGCGGCACCTGGACAGCCTTCGACACGTGTGCCGCGACGAAAGATTCGACCGCTTCAGTTACGGGCAGGCCGAACACGATGCGCTGAATGCCCGGCGTCAAATACTCGAACAGTGAACTCACCGGCTCTAGGCCCGTCGCCGCTTCTATGGCACTGGCTCCGTCAACGACGACGCTCTGAACGCTCTCGAACGAGAGCTGAGAGCCATCAACTGCAGCCCGAAGGTTTTGGGCAGTGCCGAATAGGACGTCGGCCCGCTCTGGTAGCGCCCAGGTTCCCCCCAAGGCGGCGACTGCGTGGCCGGTAGCAAGGGCAAGGCGTCCAAGAGATTCCGCCAAGGCGGTGGCAGCTTCACTCGTGGCGGTGACCACCAACGCGCCGGGTTGTCCGGCCCCCGCCTCGGTGCGCTCCAAGAGCGCTACGCCATATGCGACCAGAGTGCCGGCGCCCGGACCCGCCCCTCCCAGGAGGTTGTTGCCTCTCCTCATGATGGGGACGGCTGCCCGTTGGAATTCAGTCGGCTCTTCCAGCCCTTCGGCTGCCAACGTTTCTACGAGTTCCGGGAGAACCTCGAGGTCTTCGAATGAGTGGCTCACGAGGGGTTCCCTGATCCCCGCCCGCCGGCATCGCCCGGCTCATACGGAAGCTCCGTCAGGAACTTCTGAAGTTCGTAGTCCATGCGCGACGTCCTGAGTCTGTCACTGGAGGTGACTACCTCGGTGTAGGGTCCGTGCCGATGGGCTGACACGGTCACCGTGCCCTCGGCGCCCGTATACGTGGCGCTATGCCCAGAACTCTTCGATTTCGCGAGACCGATCCACTCGGGGAGTATCTCTTCCGCTTTCGATAAGACCTCAACGGGTGAGAGGGCTGTTTTGCGCTGATATCCTGCCATGGGATGTCCCCGTGTCGATTGGTACAGTGCCGGCGGTCCATTAGTGAGAGGCGCTCAGATGAGATGCGCCGCCCTCAAGAGCCCCGCAAGTTCGTCGATCCCTCGCGGTCCTTCAAGGCTCTCAGAGCCGATCTGGAGGGTTGGGGTGCGAGTGACCCCGGCCGCCTCCGCCTCGTCCCGAAGCGTCACAACGGCCTCTGTTTGACGGTCCACATCCAGCACGGCTTTGGTTTCAGTGAGATCCAAACCGACGGTGGCCCCCAGATTCACCAGGACATCGACTCGACCGAGGTCGGCTCCTTCTTCAAAGCGAGCCCGGAAGAGTGCGTCATGTATCTCCTGCTCCTCCCCTTTTTCGACCGCGTGCAACCGGAGCTCGTGGGCTTTGCGAGTCCAGGGGAGGAAGTCTGAAGGCTGGAGGTCGAGACCTATCGCGGCCGCGAACGCTGATGTGGTCTCTTGATAGCGCGACCACTCGGGGCTCGCCGTCTCCACGAGCTCTCGTGGCGGAGGACAAAGCTCGAAAGGGTGGCGGACAACCGCCACGTTCCGGGGAAGAAGTCGTCCCAACTGCACATCGACGAGGTAAGACCCCGGGTCGACGTAGTCGAAGTAGAAGACGACCTGTTTTAGTTCGCTCACCCGGGAAACCTGCTGTGTCCGGGGGGAGTGATCAACCATCTCGGCTAACGTGTTGTGCGGCTGGAGCGAGTCTGCAACCGTGTAGCCCACCTGCGACCTGGCGTGGGACCCAACGTGGAACCCAACGTGTGGCTCAGCCGGGCCAACTTGATCGGGAGATGCCCTCCCTCAATATTCCCGCATGAATTACAGCGATAATATCTCCCGGCTCCAACCTTCGGCCACCATTGCCGTCAGTTCCTTGGCAAAACGCCTCCGTGCCGAAGGCCGCGACATCATCGATCTCAGCGCGGGTGAGCCCGACTTCGGCACGCCTGAGTGGATCTCCGAAGCCGCGGTCGAGGGCATCCATTCGGGGATGACCCGATATACGCCCACGCCGGGGATGCCACCGCTACGCCGTGCCATCGCGGGATACCTCGAGTCCATCGCTGGTCGGCCGATCGACTGGGAGGGTGTGGTCGTTGCGAACGGAGCCAAACAATCCCTGTTCAACGCGGCGTTCGCGCTGTTCGGACCTGGCGATGAGGTGCTGGTCGCTACTCCGTTCTGGACCAGCTATCCGCAGATCGTTTCGCTGGCCCGTGCAGAGCCGGTCGAGGTGGCGGGGAGCCCTGAACGCAACTTCCTCCTGACCCCGGAAGACCTCGAGGCCGCGTACACGGAGCGGACCAAGGGACTGATCCTGTGTTCGCCGTGTAATCCGACTGGCGCGGTCTATTCGAGTGACGAACTCCGGGCGATTACCGAGTGGGCGAGGGATCGGGATGTCTGCCTGTTGGCCGATGAGATCTACCGGGAAATCTATTTCGATGATGAACGGAGTAGGGCCCCCAGCATCCTCGAGCTGCCGGAAGCCTCGGTGGGCCCCTACGTGCTCATCGACGGTGCTTCGAAGGCGTTCGCGATGACGGGCTGGCGGATAGGCTTCTCCTACTCCGACGTCGATACGGCGAATAAGCTCAACGCGCTACAGAGTCACACCACCTCGAACGCCGCCGCGCCGTCTCAAATGGCTGCACTGACTGCCTTCGGGGATCCCGCTCGGGCACGCAGTGCTGCCCAGGAAATGGTCGCGGCGTTTCGACGTCGCAGAGACCTAGTTGCGCGGCTCCTCGGCGAGCTGCTTCCCGGGCTCGCCTTTGTGGAGCCGACAGGTTCTTTCTACTTCTTCATCCGAGTGGATTCTCTTTTTCGAGAGGGCATCTCGGGGTCAGCGGAGTTGTGCAGCTGGTTCATCGAAGAGACCGGGGTCGCCATGGTCCCGGGGGTGGCTTTCGGGGACGACCGGTATGTGCGCATCAGCTTCGCCACTTCGGACGAGCTACTCCAACAGGCGATCGAGCGGATTGCTGCAGCGGTTGCGGACTCGGTTGGGGGCTCGACGGCCGACTGAAGAGCCCACCCTTGGGGTTCAGCTCTCGCTCAGCAGCTGGTCCAGGGTCTGCCTGGTAGACTCGACGTACGAGCCTCCGAACAGATTCACGTGGACCAGTAGCGGGTATAGCTGGTATAGGGGTTGGCGTACCTCCCGGTATCCGTCCGCGGGTGGCAGGGCCTCGGAGTAGGCCGAGTAGAAAGAATTCGGGAACCCACCGAACAACTCCGTCATGGCTAGGTCGACCTCTGCGTGGCCTCTGTACACTGCGGGGTCCACCAGCACGGGCTCGCCCAAGGGCCCGGGGAACACGTTCCCGCTCCAGAGATCTCCGTGCAGGATAGACGGCTCAGCTATGACCGACGGGGCCATCTGCGGCAAAGATGTCTCCAATAGCTCCCAATCGTGCCATCGCCCCGGCAGCCGACCGACCTCGCGTGCCAGAGTCAATTGAGGCAGGAGCCGTTGATTCCACCAAAAGCCATCCCATTTGTCCGTGACGTGATTGGCTTGCGGCAATGAGCCGATAAAGTTCGGGCGCTCCCAACCATACGGGCCCGATCTAACCTGATGGAGGTCGGCCAGGCCTCGACCCAGCGTCTCCCAGTAGTCGTCGGTGGGTCGACCGTGGGGAACGAACTCCAAGAGCAGCCATGACGGAGTCTCGCCAGGGACTGAATGCCCGACTACCTCCGGGATCCTCAGGTTCCCGAGATACCTCAGGGCTTCCAAGCCGTCCGCCTCGGCCAAGAAAGCGTCCTCGGTCGAGTCCGGGCTCCACTTCAGAAAGAAATCTCGTCCAGCGTCGGTCGAGATCTTCAGACTCTGGTGGATGCAACCGCCTGCTACAGGCCGGCTCTCGACAATGAAGCTAGGTCGCCCTGCGATCTTGGTGAGCCGGTGCTGCAATGTGACGGTTAGCGCGGGGGGAAGGGACACACTCAAGCGCCGAGTTCTTGCTCCAGGTGTTCGACCAGGGCTTCACACGCCCGGTCGACCATCTTGTATACCTTGTCGAAGCCGTCTGGGCCCCCGTAGTAGGGATCCGGCACATCGAGTTCGCCTGCGGCCTCCGGGTCGAACTCCAGCAAGAGGCGTATGACGGCGTCGGCCTCACTCCCGGACTCCAGACCCTTGAGGTCTTCCAGATTGCTGCCGTCCATCGCCAAAACGAACTGAAACTCGAAGAAGTCCTCGAGCCGTACACGCCGTGCCGATCCCGGGAGCTCAACGCCGTGTTTCGCGGCCACCGCGATGGAGCGGGCGTCCGGCCTTTGTCCGACGTGCCAGGATCCTGTGCCTGCCGAGTCTACATAGACTCGATCGGACAGGCCGGCTTCGGCGAGGCGGTGCAACAGAACCCCCTCGGCCAACGGCGACCGACAGATGTTGCCCAAACAGACGAATAGAACCGATATCTCATGATTGCTCGTCATGGCTTATGTGAGGCGGCGGTGGTCTGGTTCGAACCGCACCTCTGCTCAGGTAGCGTACGTCTTCTAATCTCAAGCCTTTACCGTCAACTTATAGGCTGATTACGAGCCGTCCGCACCCCGCTTCATGTTGAATTCGGTCCCGGATGGCTCCTCCCCGAGAAGGAACCCGGTGGAAGAAGAGACGAAAGAGGCAACTCCGGAGGCGACGACATTCGAGGAACTGGGCGTGTCAGCCCCGCTCCGCGCGGCCATTGAGGCTTTGGGGTGGGAGCGTCCGACCCCCATTCAGGTGAAGGGCATTCCGGCCGGCCTGGAGGGGAACGATCTCGTTGGTATAGCCCAGACCGGTACGGGCAAAACAGGTGCTTTCATGATCCCGTGCCTCGAGCGCATTGAGGCGGGGAAGGGAATGCAGGTCTTGGTATTGTGCCCGACCCGCGAGCTGGCTCAGCAGGTCAGTGACGATACCGACGCGCTGGCCAAAGGAACGAAAATCCGTTCGGCAGCGATCTACGGCGGGGTCAGCTACGGCCCCCAACTGGAGGCGCTCGAGAACGGCACCGAGGTGATGGTCGCCACGCCTGGACGGTTTCTCGACCACATGGGCCGTGGAAGGGTAAAGCTGGGAGGAGTGCAGACGCTCATCCTCGACGAGGCCGATCGCATGCTCGACATGGGCTTCCGACCGCAAATCGAGGGAGTGCTGCGCGAGATGAAGCGGGACCGGCAGACTATGCTGTTCTCTGCCACCATGCCTCACGGTGTTCACGACCTGGCCTCTCGACTCACCAAGGATGCGGTTTGGGTGGAGGCGGCCCGTTCCGGAACCAAGGCCGAGGGTATTACAGAAGTGGTCTATTCGGTCAAACCCGAAATGAAGCCGGACCTGTTATTGAAGCTTCTGGAAGACCCGGACTGGGAGCAGGTGCTGATCTTCACGAGGACCAAGGCGGGAGCAGACGCTTTAAAGACTCGTCTCGACCGTCACGGTATCAAGACCGAAGCGATGCATTCGAACCTTCGCATGGCTCATCGGACCCGAGCCCTCGAGAGATTCGCGGAGAAGAAGGTTCGGGTCTTGGTAGCGACCGACATCGCCCAGAGAGGCCTTGACGTCGAGGGCATTACTCACGTGGTCAACTATGACGTGCCGCAGGACCCCGAGGACTACACACACCGCATCGGCCGCACGGCGCGAGCGGGGGCAGTAGGGACGGCCGTGACGTTCGTGGCCGCCGCCGACTTGGGGGCCTTCAAGTCGCTCATGTACCACATCGAGCGTGACCTCGACCGGGTCCACCTTCCCGAGTTCGACTATGCGGGAACGCCACAAACCGCGACCAGTGCCTCTCCGACTCGGGGGCGACACTCTAGGTCGCCGACCGGCATGGGCTCCCGCACCACTGACGAGCTCACGGACGAAGAGTTGGCGAAGCTTCTCGAGTTTTAGGGGCTCGCAGGGTAACGGCCCGCCGGTCTGAGACCCAGCGTTGAGACCCGACGGGCATCGCGACAACACTGACGCCAGGACAGGGAATGATACTGCGCCGATACGGGGAAAACGTGCAGAGCGTTGAGCCCAACTTCGACTCGAAGGCCCTGAACGAAATCGGGTTCAGGCGTGATCACGAGGTCTCTTTCGAGGCCGACGGATTCTTCGAGAGCCACACGAGAGTTTCGGAACACGCGTTGAGCGCCGAAGCCGAGGGCGACGTGCAGGATGCTTTCGAATCCATGATGCTCGACGATCTTCTGGCGCAGTTGTCTTCGCTGCATGAGGGTTTGGCGGAAGGCCAGGTTCTGCTCATCGAGAGCGAAAAGGGCAACGACTACCCCAAGACCAAGACTCGTCAGAAGAACGTCGTGGTAGAGGGCGAGAATCGCCTCTATTTCTATTCCAGCATCGATCCGGCGCTTCGGGTCGGAGTTTACTGCGGATCCTGACGGTTTGCCCACCCTACACGACATCAAGGAGGCTAGGATCCGAATATATGACTCGGTAAACCTCACTCCGTGCTCTCCCTCTGTCGTCTTTGCGGACCTGCTGCCCTGTGAGCTCGCCTTCAAGACTCGGACTTGGCCCTCAAGGATGACAAATAGGGATAGCCCCGCTTCCCCCATCTCGACGATTGTCGCACCCGAGGGGGCGCTACGAGTTCACTTATGAGGCCCACGCGGCAGTGCGCTCAAACGAAGGCGCTCGGATACCCTCCGGTGTGCCAAAGGACCAATCGGTCGCCCTGTGGGACCTTGTTCTTCCGGGCCCAGTCGAGCATTCCCGCCGCCGTCTTGGCCGTGTAGACCGGATCCAGGAGGACCCCCTCTGTGCGCGCGAGGAGAGACGTGGCTTCCGTGGAGCCTTCTGTCGGAATTCCGTACCCGTCGCCTATGTACTCGTCCGTGGAAATCAGGAGGTCGGGTGGGAGCGCATCGGTGGTGCCTAGCAGCGCCGCAGTTCCTCGGCAAAGGTACTGAGTTACCTGCTCTATCTCCTCGGTATCCACGTCCGGGCTCACACCGACCAAGCGGACGTCGGACCGACCGAGCAAAGAGAAGCCGACGGCTAGACCGGCATACGTGCCACACGAGGACGCCGAAACGAACACCCACGTGCGTTCTGCCGGAGGGAGGGCCTTCAACTGCTCGTCGATCTCGATGGCCGCCCTGACGTAGCCCAAAGCTCCCAGCGGAGTCGAAGCACCCAGGGGAATGACGATTGCCTTACCTCCCTCCGCCTCGACCTGAGCGGCTACGGTAGCCATCGCGGGGTCGCGCTCCTCCCGGGTGTCCACCGAATGGATTTCGGCACCGAGAAGATGGTGGAGGTAGGCGTTTCCCGTTCGCGGTTCCGGGATCTCGCCATTGACGACGAGGATGCAGCGAAGCCCCAGCCGGGCCGCTGCGGCCGCGGTCAACCGAGAATGGTTGGACTGCGGTCCACCACAGGTGACGACACACGTCACCCCGTTTAAGCGGTCTGGGGCCAACTCGAACTCGAGCTTTCTGGCCTTGTTTCCGCCCAGTCCAAAAGAGGTCTCAGCGTCCATCTTCAGTAACACATCGGACGGCGCTCTACCAAGGACGCTCGCCAGATTTGGCGCTTGCACCAGCGGTGTCGGCTCTCGTACGAAGGAACTGCGTGGCCAGTCCTGGAGGTGCTTGATGACGTCGTTCAATTTAGTCGGTGTTTAGGTGTATGTTAGCTGCCGGGCCAGCGCCCGATGGGAAGGACACTAACGAGCATGCGGTCGGTCCGCGAGGGACGAGAAGCCCTCTGCGAGAGCCCGCTCAACTCTGGATACACATGCCGATACGAGCCGCTGTCATGACGGCAGCCCACGCCCCGATAGAGATGTGGAATCTTCCGGATCCGAAGGTCGAAGAGGGCGGTGTTCTCTTGGAGACGATCGCTAGCGAAGTGTGCGGGACGGATGTCCATTTGCATCACGGCCGGCTCGCTGGAGTGCCCTATCCGATAGTGCCCGGGCATGTGAGCGTGGGACGTGTGCTCGAAGCCCCCGGCGTCGAGCACGACGCACTCGGAAGGCCGCTCACGAAGGGTGACGTGGTCACATTCTTGGACGTGCACGAGGTGTGCGGGTCGTGTTATCACTGCCTCGTTGTCCGTCAACCGAATCGGTGTCCGAGTCGCAAGGTCTACGGCATTACCTACAGCGCGAAAGATGGGCCTTTCGGTGGATGGGCAGAGCGCATCTACCTGCAGCCCGGAGTCCGTGTCCTCAAGCTACCCGAGGGGCTTGATGCCGACGACGTGATCGGCGGAGGGTGCGGTCTTTTCACAGGCTTCGCTGCCGTCGATCGTAGCGATATGGCCATGGGCGACGTGGTCGTGGTGCAGGGGTGTGGACCGGTGGGGATGTCCGCTGCAGCCTTCGCCAACCTGCGTGGGGCCGGGCGGGTGATTCTGATCGGAGCGCCCTCGGCACGACTCGAGATCGGACAGACCCTGGGCGCGGATACCGGTCTCGACCTCGCAACTACCAGTGTCGCGGAACGAGTAGCAGCCGTGAGGGAAGCCACCGGAGGGCGTGGCGCCGATGTGGTAATCGAGGCGTCCGGGAATCCTGCGGCTGTTCCTGAAGGACTCGATGTCCTGCGGGACGGCGGCACATACGTGGTAGCCGGGCACTACACCGATGCCGGAGACATCCCGCTAAACCCGCACACCGACATCAACCGCAAGCACGCCATCGTGAAGGGCCAGTGGGGAACGGACTTTCACCACCTGGTGGGTGCGCTCCGGCTGCTCGGTCGCCATGCAGACCGACTCCCGTTCGCCTCCGTGATCGGGGGGCGATACACATTGGAGCAGGCCGGTCAGGCGTTGGAAGATGTCGCGGGACTCAAGGTGACCAAGGCGATCATCACACCGGCGTAGCTACTCCGGGACGATCGGAGCTACGAAGATCTTTCCCGCCAGATCCGACCCGATGACCTCGGTACCCGACGAGTCCGTCACCGCGACCGTGAGGGGGCCATCGTACGGGGCTTGGTCCACAACTGTGACCTGCGCCCCGGGGGTGAGCCCTAGGGCCTCCATATAACGCAGACGCTCCGGGTCCTCGTCCTGAACCGCACGTATCTGGACCGTGGTGCCTGGACGCATCTCGTCGAGAGTGGCGAAGTCCGACGCTTCAATCTCACCGGATCGGGTCGGGATGGGCGCGCCATGCGGATCGTGGGTCGGATGCTCCAGCATCGCGGACATGCGGTCGATGAGTGCCTCGGACGCCGCGTGCTCCAGTCGCTCTGCTTCGGCATGAACGTCGTCCCACGAGTAGCCCAACTGAACGTACAGATACGTCTCCAAGATGCGGTGGCGCCGAATGATTCTCAGGGCCTCGCGCGTACCCATCTCGGTGAGTCTGGCTCCCCGATAGCGTGCGTGCTCGAGGTACCCCGTCTCGGCCAACCGCTTCACCATTCCGGTAACGGAGGCGGGTTGAATCTCTAGCGCCCCGGCGAGGGCGCTGGTAGATGCGGCCTCCCCGCCGGCGGTCAGGGAATAGATGGCCTTGAGGTAGTCCTCGACCGATCGAGAGAGGTGCGTGGGCGACGGGCCATTCATGCGTAAACATGGCTGAAGCCTAGATTTGTGGAAAGCCCCGAGGCGGCCACCGGATGGGTGCCCGTTGGTCACCGATGCGTTTGGGCTCAGGCGCTGATTGGCCACGGTTGGCGCCGCCATTCCGATCTACCTATGATGCTCTCATGAGCTACGAAACGACGACTCGGGGCATTCGCGTGTCCGTGCAGCCCAGCTTTTCCTTGTCACACTCCGAACCGGACGAGGGGCGGTTCGTATTCACCTACTTGGTGGAGATGGAGAACCAAGGGGAGGAGTCGGCGAAACTTCTCTTTCGCCACTGGCATATCCACGACGCCATGGGTGAGGACTCAGAGGTTGATGGCGAGGGCGTGGTGGGAGAGCAGCCCACGCTGAAGCCGGGGAATTCTCACGAGTACCAAAGCTTCTGCATCTTGCACTCCCCGGCCGGGTTTATGGAGGGGCACTACACCTTCGTGAGTCCCGATGGCGAGGAGTTCGATGTTGCGATCCCGCGCTTCGATCTCGAGGCGCCTCTCTCTCCCGGCGCGTTCGAGGACTCAGGTTTGATGAATTAGGCGGCGGCGGTCCCTTACCTCTCGATGGACTTTATTTTGGCTGTGGAGGGACTCCAACACCGTGGGGCGGAACGGACCTGTGGCGGTCCGAACGAGAGGTCCGTCCCCGTACACCAGCGTCAGCTCCAGACTCTCGGCCGAGCTACCGAGTGCGAGCACCGTATCACCGCGCAGGGCCGCCTCGACCGCGGGTGGATAGGGTTCCGGTCGGCCGGACCGATTCGGCTCCGGCCAGCAGGGCATCGGTTGCGGCCCCCATTTCCCTCAGGATCAAATCCGTCGCCGAAGCGGCCACACGGCTGTCGGCCTCAGAGCGCAGTCGCTCGAAAGCTGTGGTGGTCACCCAAAGCCCAGCCAAGGCCCCCAAAGTCACTGGGAGCAGGACAGCGGCGGAGTAGCGCGACAGGGGCGTCACGCCACGACTATCCGTTGGCATAAGTATTGAATACGGCTAGTTTTAGCGGATTTCACGTTACAAATCCACGGCTTGCCCGGGGAGGGTTAGTGTCCGACTCAGTAGTCATTGATGCCAAACGCATCCTTCTGCGCTACGGCGCTCCGATCAACATCTTGGACCACGTCTCGGATGAAGACCGCATTACGCTAGCCAGAGCGATCGCGAAGACGAACCTACCCGAGCGTGAGGGTCGTTTGAAAGAACTCCTCGCCGAGGGCGGTTATTCCGGGGACGAGTCCAGCTGAGCCCCATCCGCCTTAGATATTACCCACCGATGGGCCCCGCATGGGCTCATCGGTTTTGTTTTGCCCTGCGTGAACCTAGGGGATGACCTTCGCCTTCGCCCCCTCGAAGTCGCCGGCCCTGACGATCGTCATCTTACTCAAGTCCAGGTGATGCCGTCGCTCTGGTATGAGACCCCGTTGGGCGCCTTCGAGGCTGGGTGGAGGGTGCCGCTGGACGGTCGCAATTTGCCGGTGGGCGGTGCGCTTGTGCTGGGGTACTTCGCCCGATTCAGCGGCTGATCTCCGGCACGCTTTCCGTCAGGTAGCGGGCGCCCGGTAGGAGCCCCGACCACTCCGCGACGGCCCCCCTTGGGGTCGCTGTAGCTCTGTTGCCGGCCTCGGTCCGCGACCATCTTGCCCCACCTGTCGCTCTTGACCTCTACTAGGTAGGCTCCGACCGTGACGACCTTGTTCCGGCTTCATAAGTGTGCATGGGCCCTCATGCTCCTGTTCGTCAGCATTCCGGGGACTCTCGCCGCCCAAGACGCATACGACGTCGTGATCCGCCACGGGCGGATTCTCGACGGCACCGGAAATCCCTGGTTCTTGGGCGATGTCGCCATTCAAGGCGAACGGGTGGCCGCTGTGGGCGACCTTTCTGCCGCGTCGGGGAGGCGCGAAATCGACGCCACGGGTCTGTTCGTAGCTCCGGGCTTCATCGACTCACACTCTCATGCCGGTCCGGGACTGGCTACCCCAGGGCTCAGTCACGGAGAACCGCTTCTGGCTCAAGGCCTCACCACGGTCATGATCAATCCGGACGGGGGTGGGCCGGTGGACCTCGGGCGGCAGAAGACCCAACTCCTCGAACACGGGATGGGTGTGAACGTGGCCCAGTTCGTTCCACACGGGTCCCTTCGTCGAGAGATCGTAGGTGCCGGGGATCGAGCGCCGACTACGGCGGAGATGGACCAGATGCGGGGAGCCGTCCGGCAAGGAATGGAGCAGGGGGCCCTAGGCCTTTCGTCAGGCATCTTCTATGCCCCCGGTAGTTACTCCGAGCCTGAGGAAATCGTCGAGTTGGCGAAGGTCGTCTCCCGGTTCGGAGGCGCATACACGAGCCATATCCGCGACGAGGCGAGCTACACGGTCGGTGTCATCGAAGCGGTGGAAGAGGTGATCGACGTAGGACGTCGGGCCGGTGTGCCTGCCGTGATTACACACATCAAGGCCTTGGGTCCGACGGTGTGGGGGTTTGGGCATGCCATCGTTCAGAGGATCGAGATGGCGCGGAATGAAGGGGTAGAGGTCTACAGCGATCAGTATCCCTATGTGGCATCGTCCACCGGGCTAGGGGCCGCTCTCATTCCGCGCTGGGCCGAAGCGGGGGGCAGTGATTCTTTGAAGGCTCGTCTAAACCGACCGGAGACCTTCGCCAGGATCCGGGCGGAAATGGTCGAAAACCTAGCTCGCCGGGGTGGAGCCGATCGAATTCAGTTCCGCCGCGTGGTATTCGACGAGTCGCTGGAGGGGCGCCTGCTGTCCGACGTCGCCGCCGAGAAGGGCGAGGATCCGGTCGATTACTCTGCTGACCTTCTCCGACGTGGGAGCGTGAGCATCGTCTCCTACAACATGCACGACGACGATGTTCGAACCCTGATGGTACAGCCCTGGAACATGACCTCTTCGGACGGTGGATATGCACCGATGGGTGAGGGGGTGCCACATCCGAGGAGTTATGGGGCGTTCGCTCGTAAAATCCGGTACTACGTGGTGGAAGAGGGTGTCGTCGACCTCGCCGCAGCGATCCGAAGCATGACCTCGCTTCCAGCTCAGGTCTTCAGGATTCCAGACCGGGGGACGATTCGAGAGGGCGCTTACGCGGATATCGTCGTGTTCGACCTGGCCCGAGTGAACGATCCCGCCACCTTCACCGAGCCGCATCAGCTCTCTGAAGGTATGGTCGAGGTTTTCGTCAACGGCCAGGCGGCCATTTCCGGTGGGGAGTTCACGGGTCGGTTGCCCGGACGTGTGCTACAGAGACGCTGAGAGCTACTTCAGTCGCTCAGTCGCCGAGAGACTTCCAGTGAAAAGCCCTGCGCATCCTTGTCCACGAACCACGCGAGATACCACGGTCGGCGCAAGCTGGGACGACTCAGTTCTTCGGGTTCGGAGTCCTTTCCGGCCGAACCCCACGCGAAGTCGGCAGGCCCTATATCCTCGGGGGCACGGAACTCGAACCCTGAAGGGTTGTCGGTCTCGGCTTTGTCACTGAGGTCACCCACCCGCCTGCCGTCGGCCTCACGTTCGTCGGGCCCCCACTGGAAGCCGGACGGATGCACCAAAGGATACAATCCTCACCGAGCATGAGTCCAGACAATTCTACCGAGCTGTAGTGGAGGAATAAGAATGGGTCACGTTAGACAGTTTATGGAGCGCCACTACCGGCACTTCAATGCCAGAGAGACTCGCGAGGCGGCTGTCGCGTATGACGCCCACATCCAGGCCGGCGGAAAGATGCTGGTGGCGTTGGCGGGCGCCATGTCGACCGGCGAGTTGGGCGTGAGCCTCGCTCGCATGATTCGTGACGAGAAAGTGCATGCCATTTCATGTACCGGTGCCAATCTCGAGGAAGACGTCTTCAACCTCCTCGCTCATGGCGAGTACGAGCTGATCCCGGATTGGCGGGCGCTGAGTGCCGAAGCCGAGGCCGAGCTCTACGCCCGGGGTATGAACCGCGTGACCGACACGTGCATTCCGGAAGATGTCATGCGCCATGTGGAGGGGCGCCTCGCGGAGGGATGGAGCAGGGCATGCGAGACCGGAGAGCGTAAGCTCCCGTCCGAGTTCTTGTTCGAGACTCTCGCGGCTGGTGCTCTGGAGGAGCACTACCAGATCGACCCAAAAGACTCATGGGTTCTAGCGGCGATGGAGGTGGAGATCCCGGTTTTCGCACCCGGGTGGGAGGATTCGACCACGGGCAACATCTTCGCGGCGAACGTCATGACGGGAGTCGTCCCGCACCATCAGTGTGTGCTGTCGGGAACGGAACAGTTTCAGCAGCTCATGGAGTGGTACCTCGCGAACAACGGTGCGGATGAGGGTAGGCCCTCCGTGGGTTTCTTCCAGATCGGTGGGGGTATAGCCGGAGACTTCGCGATCTGTGCGGTGCCTTGCATTATCCAGGACCTGAAGCGGGACACGCCATTTTGGGGCTATTTCGCGCAGATCTCCGATGCACCCGCTTCATACGGTGGCTATTCGGGGGCTCCCGCGAACGAGAAAATCACTTGGGGTAAACTCGCCCCGGAGACTCCGCGTTTTCAGATCCAATCCGACGCCTCCATCGTTGCGCCTTTGATCTTCTCACACGTACTGGGAGACTGACCTTCTCAGGTCTTTCCGTTACCTTTTCAGGCTAACAATCGACCGCCCGAGCGCGGCGATATTCAGGGTATATATCGTGATCCCGGGGCTCTCAGGGCCTGGGCGCCACCGAGTCAGCACAATGAACATCAGGAACATCGCCATCATCGCCCACGTGGATCACGGCAAGACCACACTGGTCGACCAGATGCTACGTCAAGCAGGTGTGTTCTCCGACCACGAAGCGGTCCAGGAGCGGGTAATGGACTCGAACCCGCTCGAACGTGAGCGGGGCATCACCATTCTCGCCAAGAACACCTCAGTGCGTTGGGGCGAGATGAAGCTGAACGTCGTCGACACCCCCGGTCATGCGGATTTTGGTGGGGAAGTCGAGCGCATTTTGCGCATGGTCGACGGGGTGCTCCTGCTTGTCGATGCGGCCGAAGGGCCCATGCCACAGACCAGGTTTGTTACGCGCAAAGCCCTTGAGTTAGGACTTCAGCCGATCGTCCTGATCAACAAGGTGGATCGTTCAGACGCCCGCGCCGAGGAGGTGCACGACGAGGTCCTCGAGCTGTTCATGAACCTCGAGGCAACCGATGCCCAGCTAGACGCCCCGTTCCTCTACGCCGTCGGCCGCGACGGGTGGGCCAGCACCGATTCCGAGGCCACGGGAGGGGATTTGGGCCCCCTCTTCGACATCATCACCGAGCGTATCCCGCCGCCGTTGGTAGACCCGGACGGCACCTTCCAGATGCTGATCTCCACATTGGACTATTCCAGCTATTTGGGACGGATCGGCATCGGCAAGATCGAGCGAGGACGTCTGCGCGTCGGGGATGCGGTAACGCTGCTTCCGTTGGGAGACCCGGGTGAGGTGTCCGTAGAGGATGCCCTGAGGGATAAGGTCACTCATCTCTATGGGTTCGAAGGGCTCGAGCGGGTTGAGGTCGAAGAGGCGTCGGCCGGTGAGATCGTTGCAGTGGCCGGCCTGGAAGGGGTCGAGATCGGTACTACGATTAGCGATCCTGAGGTCCGGGACCGACTTCACGGGATCGCGGTTGAGGAACCCACGCTGTCCGTTGACTTCACGGTGAACAATTCACCGTTCGCGGGGCGGGTCGGCAAGTTCGTCACCACTCGGCAGGTGCGAGATCGGCTCAAGAAGGAGCTTGAGCGCAATGTGTCGCTTCGGGTGGATGACACCGAGGTTCCTGACACCTTTACCGTGGCAGGGCGTGGAGAGCTCCATCTGACCATTCTCATGGAGACGATGCGCCGAGAAGGGTATGAGTTTCAGGTGTCGCGCCCGCGCGTGATCGAAAAGCAGGGCCCTGAAGGCCGAATGGAGCCCTTCGAAGAAGCCGTCATCGAGATCCCCGATGAGTTCATCGGGGCCGTGATGGAAAAGATGGGTCCTCGCCGAGGCGAGATGATCGAGATGAAGCCGACGGACCGCGGACCGGTGCGCCTGCGCTTCCGAGTGCCAGCCCGGGGGCTCTTCGGCTATCGCTCCGAGTTCATGACCGACACGCGTGGAGAGGGAACGCTACACCACCGGTTCCTCGAATACGGCCCGCACGCCGGACCCCTCATCGGCCGCAAGCGTGGAGTGTTGGTGGCGGATCGAGAAGGCGCCTCGGTCGGGTTTGCGCTCTTCAACCTCCAGGAACGGGCGACCATGATCATCGGACCTGGCGAGGCGGTCTACAGCGGCATGATCGTCGGCGAGCACGTTCGTCCAGGCGATCTCGATGTGAACGTCTGTAAGGGTAAGAAGCTCACCAACATGAGAACCACCTCGTCCGACGAGCACATTCGGCTCGAGACTCCCAGGGAACTCACACTCGAGCTCGCACTGGAGTTCATCGACGACGACGAGCTGATCGAGGTCACGCCGGACAGCATCCGTCTCCGGAAGCGGTACCTAGATATACACGAGCGCAAGAAAGCGGCACGGAACAAGGTGTGATCACTCCTTATTCTCCTTCGGGAGGAGCCCGCTGAAGTCATGAACATGAAAGAACGTTATCTCGCCGCTACGGACTTCGGTTCGTACCTGGAGTCGGTCGAGAAGAACAAGGATTTGTGGCACGGGGTCTACCAGCGGGTGTCCATTCCACCGGAGATCCTAGAGGAAGCCCGACGCCTTCCGAGCGAGTGGCATCTTCTCGCGCTGTCTGAAGACTGGTGCGGCGACGCCGTCAACCTGCTGCCTGTACTAGCCCAGCTGGCGGAAGAAGCCCCAGGTCTCGACTTTCGCGTCCTGTCGCGCGACGAAAATCTGGACTTGATGGATGCTCACCTTACTGGCGGCGAGAGCCGATCGATTCCCGTTGTATTGATGTTGGACGAGGATTTTGTGGAACGGGGATGGTGGGGCCCCAGGCCGGGACCGTTGCAGGACTGGGTCGTCACCGAAGGCGTGGCCATGCCTTCCGCAGAGCGGTACAAGCATGTGCGACGCTTCTACGCGAAAGACAAAGGCCGGACTATGCTGCGAGAAGTCCTCGACCTGATGGATTCAGCGGCCTGAGCCGATGTCTACTTTCCAAAAGGACTTGGTTCCCGAGAACACGCACCCCCTCAACGTCGGCGCCGAGCCGGTTGATGAGGCCTCGGTGGTGCGCCCGCCGCTCTTCGAGGTCTACATGCGCATGGCCGAGGAGTTGGCCAAGCGTAGCACCTGTGCCCGGCTCCAGGTCGGAACCGTGATCACCGATCAACACCTCGAGCACGTCGTGGCCATCGGGTACAACGGAAACGCACGTGGCTTTCCCAATAAGTGCGACAGCCCCACACCGGGGAGCTGTGGATGTATCCACTCCGAGCAGAATGCGCTGGTAAAGTCTCCCGGGGCGCAGCGACGGAAGGTGGCGTTTGTGACTGCCAGTCCGTGCGCTACCTGTGCGAAGCTCATGATCCAGGCGAACGTCGCTTACGTGTTCTATCGGCAAGCCTATCGTGATCCAGCTGGCCTCGAAGTTTTGGCCGACGGCGGGGTTCAGGCTGTCCATTACATGCGATGGGAGCGATCCTGGCGTTGAACTCCGGGGTCTTTCCGGCGCCAACGCAGGCGTTATCTTGCGCCGGTCCCACTCGGCGGGCCGGGACCACGGGCTGGACCTGCGCCCCGCCCGGCAAGACTACACTCAGTCTGTGACCAGGAGATAAGCAGTGGAGCCACCGCTTTCCGAGGTTTTCGGCCGGTTCTTTCTTCCTGGCCCCACCGAAGTTCATCCTGACGTCCTCCAAGCGCAGGCGAGGGCACTCATCGGACACCGGGGCCCCGCCATCAAAGAATTGATGGGCGAGTTGCAGACCGGCCTCAAGGACGTGTTCCGGACGGAGAGTCCGGTCATGATTTCGACGTCGTCCGCCACCGGCCTCATGGAGGCGGCGGTACGCAACGGAGCTCGCTCCAGAGTGCTGAGCCTGGTCAACGGAGCGTTCAGCGCGCGTTTCGCCGACATCGCTAGGGCGTGCGGGCTCGAGGTTGATACGCTGGATGTCGAGTGGGGGCAGGCCCTCTCCCCCGATGCCGTGCGAGACCGGCTCTCCGGCGGTGATTACGACGCCGTGACGGTTGTTCACTCGGAGACATCGACCGGCGCGCTGAACCCGCTGGCCGACATCTCGCGGGCGGTACGCGAGAGTGATGACGTCGTTCTGTTGGTCGATTCGGTCACTGGAGTTGGGGGTGTGGAGGTCCTGAGCGACGAATGGCAGCTGGACTTCGTATTGACGGGCTCCCAAAAGGCCTTGGCGCTGCCGCCGGGACTGGCGTTCGGCGTGGCCTCTGAGAGGCTCATGGAGCGGTCGAAGACGGCGACCCGAAAGGGTGTCTACTTCGATCTCGAGCTGTTCGCGAAACAGCTCGACAACCTTCAGACGCCGACGACTCCGGCCGTGTCGCTCCTCTACGCGCTGGCCGAACAGCTTCGACGTATTTCCGCCGAAGGGATGGTAAGTCGCTGGGCCCGGCACCGTACCATGGCCGAGCGCTGTGAACAGTGGGTCGCAACGATGCGAGCTGAGCACGGCGTCGGACTTTCCGTGTTGGCCCCCGAGGGCGCACGGTCACCGACCGTCACGTGCGTTGCGTTGCCGGAAGACGTGGAGGGGCCCTCTGTCGTCGCGGGCGTGAAGGAGCGCGGGTTCGTTATCGGCGGCGGATATGGAAAGCTGAAAAGCACGACCTTCCGAATCGGACACATGGGTGATCATTCACCGGAGGAGCTCGAGGCCGTGTTGGAGGCGCTTGAGGAGGTGCTCACATGAGTGACAAAATGATAGTGGTGGCCGCCGACAAGATTTCGACGTCGGGGCTCGCGCCTCTCACGGGGGACGACCGATTCGAAGTCATCGTGGCCGACGGGTGGGACACCGAGCAGCTACACGAAGCCATGGCCAGTGCGCACGGGTTGATTGTGCGTAGCGCGACCAAGGTGACGCGTGAGCTTCTCGGGGTGTCGCCCAACCTTCGGGTCGTGGGCCGAGCTGGGGTCGGCGTGGACAATATCGACCTCGAGGTGGCCACCGAGCATGGGATCCCGGTGATCAATGCTCCAGAGGGCAACACCGTCTCCGCTGCCGAACTATCCATGGCGCTCATGCTCTCGGTTGCGCGCAAGGTCGCGGCGGCCGACAACTCTGTCCGGGGGGGAGACTGGGCGCGCTCGCAGTTCTCCGGCATCGAGCTTCGGGGCAAGACTCTGGCGCTCGTCGGCGCGGGCCGTATCGGCGCCGAGGTAGCCAAGAGGGCACGGGCCTTCGGAATGCGGACCATCGCACATGATCCGTATCTGACGGAAGAACGGGCCGAGCAGATCGAAGTAGAGCGTGTCACCTTTGCCCAGGTGCTGGCGCAGGGCGACGTCATCTCGCTGCATGTGCCGCTGACGCCGGATACTGAGCGTATGATCGGTGCTAAGGAACTCCAGGCGATGAAGTCGAGCGGATTCCTGATCAATGCGGCCCGCGGAGGTGTGGTCGACGAGGACGCTCTAGTGGCCGCTCTCGAGGCGGGAGAGATCGCCGGAGCGGCGCTCGACGTATACGAGACGGAGCCGCTTCCCGAGAACAGTACTCTCCGGGGGGCACCGAACTTAGTTCTCACCCCTCACCTCGGGGCGTACACGGTTGAGGCGCAGGAACTGGTGGCGTCGGAGATCGCCGAAGGCGTTCGGGCTGCCCTCCTCGAAGGAGACCTCTCGAGGGCTCTCAATGCTCCTGCGATCGGAGGAGAGGAGTTGAAGGTCGTACGGCCCCTCCTCGATCTCGCTCGTAAGGTAGGACGGGTGGCGGCTGTGTTGGGCTGGGGCGGAATGCGCCGAGTGGACATCGGGCTGGCTGCCGAGACGGGGGAGATCCTCCATCCCCTTTCCGCGGCCATAATGACCGGAATGCTCACGCCGGTGGTTGGCCGCCGCAACGTGAACTTCGTGAACGCTCTCCATTTGGCCGACTCGAGGAATATTTCTATCGGTACGGGCTTGGTTGAGGAGCGTCCGGACTACTCGGCGTACATAGAAGTGGTGTTGGAAACGGAGCGCGGGAAGGTCCGTGTATGTGGAGCCCTTTTGGGGGATCAGCTGCACCCGCGTATCGTCCAGATCGACAACTTCACCCTGAGTATCAAACCCGAGGGGTGTCTTTTGGTGCTCCGCAATAAGGACGTACCCGGCGTCATCGGGAAGGTCGGGACGATGCTTGGCATCCACGGCCTGAACATCGCGGAGTACGTCCAGGCCCGTCAGGACGAAGGCGGCGAGGCCATGGCCGCCGTCACGGTGGACGGCAAAGTTGGATCGAGTCTACTCGCTGTGTTGCGCGAAGAGGACGAAATCTTCGACGCGCGAGCCGTTTCACTCAGCGACTGAGAAAGGGGTTATGAGTGCCTAGCGACGTTCCGGCCCTAAGGGCGGAGCACGTTGTACTCGCGGAGCACCCGCGCCACCTCGTCGACGTCGATTGCGTCGGCTGTGCGCCCCATGCCCGACACGGTGGTCGCCTTCAGTAGCGAGTTGTAAATCGCCTCCTGGGTGGCCTCTACAGCCCCCTCGAACAGAGCCGAGATCCGATCGTTCGGCACCTCTATGAGCTCTGTCCACTCTTCGTCGGGTTGGCGCCGCACGCCCTCGGCGGTCGAGAAGGCGATCACGTAGTCGCCGGAGCCGTTGCCGGCGAACGAGCCGGTCCGGGCCAACCCCATGATGGCTCGCTTGGCCAGGCGTTCCAGCTTGAAGGGGGAGAGGGGGGCGTCGGTGGCTACCACTATCATGATCGACCCCTGGCCCTCGTCCTCGTCGGTCCATTCGCTGGTGGGTGCACCCTCGGCATCACCGGCCCCGGCGCCTTGATCCTGACTGTCACCCTCGATCGCGTTTCGGAAGGAATAGCGCCCCAATTCCTGTCCGACGGGTGCGCCGGCCATGGTGAGGATTCCACCGAAGTTCGACTGGACCAACACACCGACGGTGAAGCCACCGAGGCTCTCAGGCAGCACCCGGCTACTGGTGCCGATGCCGCCCTTCCACCCGAAGGCGCGGGTGCCACGGCCTGCTCCAACCGAGCCTTCCTCGACCGGCCCGGCACTCGCCGATTCGATGGCTTCACGCACGTGGGCCGGCGTGATAGGACGGTTCCGAATGTCATTCAGTCCACCGTCGTTGGTCTCTCCTACCACGGCGTTCAACGATCCGACATTTTCCATGCCCGGCTGCTCGAGGGCCCACTCCACCATCGCATCGGCCGCTTTCCATACGCACAGCGTGCACGTCAGCAGCACCGGTGTCTCCAGCTCGCCCAACTCCCGAACCTGGGTCACACCCAGGAGCTTTCCGAACCCGTTCCCGACGTACATGGCCGCCGGCACCCGGTCGTGATAGAGGCTGCCGCCATGGGGTCTGATAGCCGTGACTCCTGTATTCACCCGTTCGCCGTCCGTTACCGTCACCTGTCCAACTAGGACACCGTCAACGTCGGTGATGGCGTTGAGCGGTCCTGGGGCCAACACCCCGACCGTAACACCGAGGTCCCGGAGGCGGGGGCGGTCCTGGCTCACGGCGTCAGTCGTTAGGGCGAAGACGGCGAGAGCGGAAATGGCGAGTGATCTAGGGCTGATCATGGCTTGCCTCCAGGCAACTAGATGCGGACGGTGTCGATGAGGAGCAGCGCCAGCAATGCCGGCTGATAAAGCAAGGACCAGAAGAAAACCTTGCGGGCTCGGATCCGTGACATCTCGATTGCGGCCGCGACGGAGAAACCCAACGTGATCAATCCTAGGACCACCGCGCCGGCCAAGTAAATCCAACCGGTCATCCCGAGAAACGTCGGCAGCGTGCTGATCAGAAGGAGGGATACCGAGTGGTACACCATGTGCTTGCCGATGCGGACGCCCTTGGGGTCTGTCGGGGGGCTCAGAAAGAACCCGACCCGGGCGTAGTCTTCCCGAAGGAGCCACGCCAGCCCCAGGACGTGCGGAAGTTGCCAAAGGAAGGCGATACAAAAGAGCACGACCCCTCCGAACTCGACCGTACCCGTCGCAGCGCTCCACCCGATCAGGGTCGGAAATGCCCCCGGAACCGCGCCAACCAATGTGGCCAGATAGGAGCGGGTCTTGAGCGGTGTGTACGCCAGGATGTAGGCGGCTGCCGAGGCGGCCGTGAGAACCGAGGGGAGCCAGCCGACGGTTACGCCCAGATAAACGAGTCCGACCAGGAGTAGTCCCCAACCGAACGCCAACGCCTCCATTGGGCTGAGCCGTCCGGACGGTAGGGGACGAGTCTGCGTGCGCGTCATGATCGCGTCCACGTCCCGTTCTACGTACTGATTGAGGGCGAGCGCCCCAGCCGTACCCAATGCGACGCCCACAAGCGTATGCGTGATCGGTAAGAAGTCCGCCTGCCCCCGGGCGCCTACGTAGTAGCTCACTCCAGCGGTGATCATTACGTATCCCGCAATGCCGGGCTTGGTCAGTTCGTAGAGAGCCCGAACCTTGCCGGAGGTCTGCTCCTGATTCTGCTCCTGCTCGTCTCCGGCTTCTCCGGTCATGTCAGGATCGGACTGGACTGTGGTCACCGGGTCAGCGCCTCAACCCAGGGAGTCCAAGGTGTCACGCATCGACATCGCGAGACCGGTGAAGGCCGGCACGTCGAAGAGTGTGTAGGCCGACGATTCGGAGAGCCGTAATGCCATCAGCAGGTCGACGAAACGGCCGGGGTGATCCGCCTCGAAAGCCATGACGAACTCTTGGTCGTCTATCCCGTACGAATAGGTGGTGTTGAGTTTCACATCCGGCCACTGATGCCCTATCCGGATGTGCTCGTCCATCATGCGTTGCCGGTCCTCGTGTGGGAGCTTGTACCATTCGCGTGTCTTGGCCATCGGATAGACGAACAGGTACTTGGACCCCCGTGGATTGAGAGCCACCCGAGATCGGTCCACAGTTTCTGCGCTCCCGTATGCCGCTATGTACTCCTCCTCGTAACGGTTCAGGTAGATGGACCGCTTGGTCATCGCGAAGTAGGAGTGTGGGATCGAGAGGTATCCGGCCAACGCGGTCTGGTTGAGCGCCGAGGCGAGATCGTGGAGCAAATCGAGGTCGCGGCCTGCCTGCCAAAGGATGAAGTCGGCATCGCCGCGAGTCCCTACAAGCGCGTACGAGTAGATCATCATAGACGTGATCCTGTCGGCGATAGCCGACTCGAACTCTTCCTTCTGCTGCTCCCGCTCCGCGCGCGGGAGTCGGCGCCAGGCGGGATCGACCTGAAAAACCGAGAAGCGGACGTACTCGCGCTCCTTCATCTTCTCCTGAGCCGCCTGAATCTGTGCCCACGTGTCCCCGTCCATCGCGGGGCGCTTGGGCAGATTAGGGCGAAGGCCTCTCGGGACGTTCTCTATGGTGTCTGTCATCCGTAGCTCATATGATCGCGGGTCCGATCCCCAGGCGAGGAACGAAGTTGTCCAAAGGGGGAGGAGGTAGCAAGCGCCCTAGGCCCCGTAGGTCTCGTCTCGGACGGCGCCTAGAACACCCCGAGGCCCACCAGCAGGATCGTTGCGACTGCTAGGGGAATAAGCACCATCACGAAGGGCCTCCAGCCAGCCGCGACCTTAACCGTGCCAGCTCCTTGATTCAGGTCGTCTCGGAACCCGTGCCAGCCCCACGATATGGCTATGTAGAGAGCCAGAGTCAGCGCTCCGATGGGCAGCAGGAGGCTTCCGGACACGTAGTCGGTTAGCACGAACAGATCCATACCAAACACAGTGAAATCCGACCACGGACCCTGAGACAGCACCACCGGAACGTTGAGCAACAGCAGCCCGCTACCGATGAAAATCACACCCTTTGTTCGGCCGATGCTCCAGGAGTCCTCGAGAGTGGCGACGAGCACTTCGATCTGAGCCACGGCCGATGTCACGCCCGCCAGAAGCAGCAGGAAGAAGAAGGCGATGCTCAGAAGCTGCCCGGCCGGCATGCGACCGAAGAGGTTCGCCATTGTCACGAAAAGCAGCCCGGGTCCGGCGTCGGGCTCCAACCCGAACGCGAACAGGGCGGGGAACAGGACCAGCCCCGCGATGAACGCCACCATGGTATCGAAGGCGACGACGATGGCCGCGCTCCCAGGCACGTCGCTGTTGGCTGTGTCCAGGTAGCTCCCGAATCCGAACGCTGCCGCCATGCCGATCCCGATCGAATAGAAGGCCTGACCCAGCGCGATGAGCAGCGCTTCACCGTCCAGAGCGGAGAAGTCGGGACGGAGGTACCAGGCCAGCCCCTCGGCGGCGCCGGGAAACGTCAAAGAGCGAATAGCCAGTGCCAGAAGGATCACGAAGAACAGGGGCATTCCGACCTTGGCCAGCCGCTCCACGCCATGGCGTACCCCCCTCCACACGATGGCACACATCACGGCGGTCACCGCACCCGTGTACGCCAGCACCATTCCGGGCCGTGCTATGAAGCTCTCGTAGAGCGCCGCGTGATCCCCTTGAGGGGGCGCCGCGAGGTCCCCGGATATGGCCATGACTAAGTAGCCTGCGATCCACCCGAGCAGCATCAGGTAGTAGCCCATGATGATCGTTGCGGTCGCGGTGCCCATCCACCCGATTGCGTTCCAAGGGTGCGAGGCGCTGCCAGTGGCTTTCCTCATTCCCGCCAGCGGCGAGAGGCCGAGTTTGCGGCCCAGACCGATCTCGGCGGTCAGCAGCGGGATGCCGATCAAGGCGCTGAACGCGACGTAGACGAGCAGGAAGGCGGCGCCCCCGTTACTCCCGGTCACATAGGGGAAACGCCAGATATTACCTAGCCCGACGGCGAACCCCGCCGTCGCCATGATGAACCCGAACCGACTGCCCCACGACTCTCGCGAACCTGATGGGGTGGTCTCTGGTATACTCATGGCCGCCTGCCGAACGGGGATTAGAAGTGCGGGATCTCGGCCGGCCGGCCGCGGGTTGGGGCACCGCAGGCGAAACCCAAACACGGATAGGACAGTACAATAAATATCGATGTTCTCGCAGGCACGAGCGAAGTGACTACCTAATGACCCTTAACGCCAGCCATACCCTCAGTCTCGCGGAAAGGCGTTTCGCTGAGCGTAAGTTCTGGCGGAACGGGCTATTGGCGTCTTTGGTGTTTCACGTGTTGATTTTCTTCCTTTGGTCATCCGAGGGTCCGCTGCAATCACCGTTCGCCGCCGCAGGTCCGCGGGCTGGAGACAACCGGGCCGCCTCAGGGGGTATGCAGACGGTCAGCCTGAGACTGCCGCCGCCGCGCCCCATCATTCCTCCTAAGATTCCTCTGCCCACGAGCGAGCCCGTTCTACAGCTCGAGATGGAGCAGGAGATGGAGATCGAGACGGCATCGGTTCTCGGCGATCGCCCAGGGCCCGAAGGACCAGGACTCGCCGAAGGCGACGGACGGGGTGACGGTGGAAACGCGGCCGAGGGCTTCTTTCGGCTCGTGCCGCCCGCGCCGCGCAGTATGATCATTCCGCCGGCCAACAAGGATCTGCGGGGTCAGGAAGTCGAGATATGGGTGTTCGTAAACGAGGTCGGCCGCGTGGCGGCCGACTCGACGCAGCTCCGACCGCCCACGACGGATAGCGACTACAACAAGCGCCTCGTGCGCGAGGCGTCCGAGTGGTTCTTCGCGCCGGCCAAGAAGGGCGGAAAACCCATCGGGTCTTGGTTCCCCTACACGATCAGCATGTAGGGTGGACTATCCGGTCTGGTCTATCATCGGATTCGTGCTGCTCATCCTGACGGCCAAGATCTTCTTCTGGGTGTTCGTGGGGTTGTTGCTTTTTAATGGAGCCGACCCGAATGAAAACGGGGCCAGCTAACAGGCCCCCAAGAGCCAGTAGACGGTCGGTATCTTCTTTCATCTAGGGGCCGGCCTTAGCTTTCCCGCCATGGAACCCACCCGAAAGCGCATCCTCTGGGTCGACGACGAGATTCATCTCCTCAAGCCCCACCTCCTGTTCTTGCAGGCGCGCGGGTACCACGTCGATGCGATCACCAACGGTGATGACGCGCTGGTGCTCATGCGCGAGCATCCGTACGACCTGGTCTTGCTCGACGAGCAGATGCCGGGGCTGCGCGGCTTGGAGGTCTTGGAGATTCTGCGACGAGAGGATCCGCACGCACGCGTCGTGATGGTGACGAAGTCCGAGGAGGACCACACCATGAACGAGGCGATCGGTCGGCGTGTGGACGACTATCTGGTCAAGCCGACCAGTCCGCGTCAGGTCCTATCGGTGGTGACGCGCATTCTGGAGGGGTCGGCCATCCGGCAGCAGCGGGCGGCCCAGGACTTCGCGGCGCGCTTCGGACGGCTCTCTATTAAGCGCCGGGAGGCCCGCTCGTCAGAGGACTTCGCCGAGGTCTACATCGAGCTCACGGACTGGCACATCCTGCTCGAAGAAGAGGGCGAGGCCGGTCTGCTCGACACCGTCCAATCACTCATGACGGACCTTCGGACGGATTTCGGTGTGTGGGTCGGTAAGCACTACCCCAGGTGGCTGCGCGACGAAGGTGAGCGGCCACCCCTATCGGTTGATGTGGTCGAGACCCACGTGGTGCCGCTCTTGGGTGAGGACCCCGTATTCTTGGTGGTGCTCGACTGCATGCGATTGGATCAGTGGCGGGTTATCGCACCGCTTATATCTGAGTTCTTCGAGATCGAGGAGTCCTACCACTACTCGATCCTGCCGACTGCTACGCCGTATTCCAGGAACGCGATCTTCAGCGGGCAGTATCCGGACCAAATCGCCAAGGACCGTCCGAGTTGGTGGGATCGCTCGGACGATGAGGGCAGCCTCAACGCGTTCGAGGACGAGTTGCTCGAGGAGCAACTCAAGAGGATTACCGGCCGTGACGTGCCGGTGCACTACGAGAAGATTTTCACGGATCGCAACAGCGAGCAGGTCCGCGGGCGGGTCCGCTCGGCGCTCAAGCGCCCAGGCTCCGTCATCGCGATGGTCTTCAACTTTGTGGACCTCATGACCCACGGGCGAAGCGAGTCGCCCATCCTGATGGAGGTGGCCAAGGACGAAGCCGCTCTGCGTAGTCTCACGAGAGAGTGGTTCAAAGGATCGACGGCGTTCTCGGTGCTGAAAGAGGCCGCCATTGCCGGCCACAACGTCATCATGACGACGGATCACGGCTCGATCCTATGCCAGCATCCCACCACGGTATTCGCGCGCAAGGACGCCACGAGCAACCTGCGCTATAAGTTCGGGCAGGATCTCAGGGCGGAGGACGCGTCCGCCGCTTTCGCCACGTCCGATCACGCAGACCTGCGGCTACCCGAGGGTAGGTTGGGCACCACCTACGTCCTGGCGCTCGACGACTATTTCTTCGTCTATCCGACCAAGCTCAGGGAATACCAGCAGAGGTACCGGAACTCGTTCCTCCATGGTGGGGTCTCGCCAGAAGAGATGATCGTACCGATCGCGCGGCTGACTCCGCGTCCGTCTGGTGCCGTGCCCGCGGGAAGCCCTTAGGGCTTCAAGGACGGGCATGCCACCGCTCGACGATCTCCTCGTAGTGACTGCCGAGTAGCTCGCCCTGCCGGTCGAGACGGAAGCGTTCGGCGATCCACTTCGGCCCTGCCTGGCTCATTCTCTCGAGCTTTTCGGGGCTGCTGAGCAAGTCGCTCAGCGCGCCGGCCAGGGCAGGGGCAGTGGTCGGACGCACCACAACGCCCGTCACCCCGTCGTCGATTCCTTCGGGCACCCCACCGCTCGCGAAGGTGACGGTGGGTGCACCTGACGCCTGTGCCTCGAGATTGACGAGCCCTAGGCCCTCGGTATCACCGTTGGGAGCAACGATGCTCGGCGGACAAAACACCTGAGCCCTGGCCATGAGCGAAGCCACCCTGTCGGGATTCAGCGGGCCATGCCAAGTGACCATGACACCGAGTTCTTCGGCAAGCGTTTCGGCGGCTCTGCGATCCGGCCCGTCGCCGACCATATGTAGGCAAGCGTGCGGGTGTCGCGCCTGCACTTCGGCCATGGCTTGGAGAAGAAGGCGCCACCCCTTCTTCTCCTTCAGTCGTCCGACGAAAAGCACTGGAATGTCCCGTTCGCTCTCGGCGGGTGCCCGAAATCGCTCGTTGTCGATGCCGATGAAGTGGGTGACGATCTTCTCCGCTGGGCAGCCGCAGGCGATTAATCGCTCTCGGATGAAGTCTGAGACCGAAAAGACGGTTTGTGCGGCGGCGAATACTTCGTGGCGGCGGCGGTGGTAGGAATTCACAGGGGTGTCGATCGTGATGTCGAATCCGTGGAACGTGACGGCCAACGGGAGATTCAAGCGCCGCACCACGGGGATCAGTGCGAGGGCGTCTGGTCCGAAGTGCGCGTGAACGAGTTCGGGTTGCCAGTCGGACAGATGACCTTCCCAGGCCTTGCTGAAGAACCCCCAACCGAGACTGCGGCGGGCGAAGCGCGGCAACACCGCATGGTCGCGCAGCACCGAGGTCGGGAGGTCGGCTAGCAGTCGGCGGCCCTCGGTCTCCCACGTGAACCCGGCGAGCATAGGGTCCCAGCCGGGAACGGTATCGGCCTAGGCTGGAATAAACGTCTCTGACGCAGCGAGGAGGCGCTTGCGAAATACGATGAGACGTCTAACCGAGTCGGATCTCATGTTATCGTGGCGCCTCCAAAGGCGTGGCCGGATCGAAGCGGGCTGGAGTTCTTCACGATAAGAGAATACGGTAGCTTGCCCCTAATGAACCATCCAGAGGACGAGAGACTCTCGGGGCCATCTTCGTGAAGCTCTATCTCCGTATTCTTTCCTACCTGAGACCGCATGCCGGTGTATTCACGGCGGCTGTGGTCTCCATATTCGCGTTCGCCGCACTCGACGCGTCCGCGTTCCTGTTGCTCATCCCCTTTGTCGAGACGCTGTTTTCGGGGCAGGTAGCAGGAGGCGGGGTCGCTGGTGCCGGAGCGGGTCCCGACGGGATGACCTGGTTGCTCGATGCCACTGTCTACCGGATCGTGGACGTCGAGGGTGACCCGCTCGTGGCTGTACAGGGCATCATTCTGCTAATTTTGGCGGTCTTCGTGGTCAAGAACTGTTTCGACTTCGGGCGCTCCTATTTGGTCGCTCGGGCGGAGCAGTCCGTAACACGCGACCTCCGCAACGAGGTCTACGATCATCTCCTCAAGCTGGATCTGGCGTTCTTTGGGCGCACCCGCGTCGGGCAGATCGCGTCACGGCTTACTCATGACGTCGAACAGGTCCGCCAACTCATCACGAAGGAACAGGCCAGGATCCTGTCCTCCGGATTCGAGTTCCTGGCGGCGGCAGCCATCATGGTTCTTCTCTCCTGGAAGCTCACCCTGGCTGCTTTCGTCGTAATCCCGGGCACCATGGGCATGTGGGGTCCGTTGGTGAAGCGCCTGAGAAGAGGCGATCGTCGAGTGCTTGATCTGGCCGGTGATGTGAATGCTCACGCCCAGGAAACGCTCGCGGGTATTCGCCTGGTCAAGTCCTCGGCCTCGGAAGCCATGGAGCGGGGACGTTTTCACCGGATTACCGACGACTACTTCCGGACCTTCGTCAGGACCGAAAAATTGAGAGCGTTGGCCGGACCACTCACTGAGACCCTGGCCACTGTGGGCACGGTGGTGATTCTCTGGTACGGGGCCCGACTAGTCGTTGTGCAGGGCGAGCTGACCGGCGCCCAGTTCGTGGGCTTTCTGGCGTTCAGCCTCAAGCTATATGCTCCGGTAAAGTACGTGGCCAAATTACCGGCTCTGGTTCAGCCGGGGCTGGCGGGGGCCGAGCGGGTGTTCGAGTTCCTCGACGCTCCGGTCGAGATCCGGGATCGACCCGGAGCGGCACCAATGGTGGGCCCCGAGAAGGCGATCACCTTCGAGGATGTCGACTTCGAGTACGAAACCGGTGAGCCGGTGCTGCACGGGGTTTCCTTCGATGCCCCGAAGGGCAGTGTCGTCGCCCTTGTGGGCCCGAGCGGCGGTGGCAAGACGACCGTTGTCGATCTGCTCGGCCGCTTCTACGACGTGACGTCGGGCCGCGTCGCCATCGACGGCGCGGACATCCGAGACTTCACGATCGCCAGCCTGAGGGGAGCGATGGGGATCGTCTCGCAGGAAACGATCCTCTTCCACGACACCGTCAGGGCGAACATCGCGTATGGCGCCCAGGCGGCCACGCAGGACCAGGTCGAGAGAGCGGCTCGGGCGGCGAACGCCCACGACTTCATCGTGGGACTTCCGGACGGCTACGACACCGTGGTCGGGGAGCGAGGCACAAGGCTCTCGGGAGGGCAGCGTCAACGTCTTGCAATTGCGCGATCCATCCTCAGAGACCCGCCCATCTTGGTGTTCGACGAAGCTACCAGCGCACTCGATGCCGAGTCCGAGCGGCTCGTCCAGGAGGCGGTCGACCATCTCCTGGTCGGACGGACCGTGTTGGTCATCGCTCACCGGCTCTCAACCGTCCAGCGGGCGGACCAGATCCTGGTAATCGACGAAGGGCGAATCGTCGAACGCGGCGATCACGAGTTGCTCCACGCATCAGGGGGACTCTATCGGAGGCTCTACGAGCTTCAGTTCTCGGAGCCCTCCTCGGGCGAGGCCACGGAGGCTTGAGCCAGGTGTTGTTCCGGTACCGTCTGGAATTCCTCGCCTTCCGAGTATTGGCCTGGATGATCGGCGTGCTACCAGAGCGGGCCGCCCTCGGCATGTGCGCGACCTTGGGCTGGTTGGGAGGAGTAGTCTTCCGGGTCAGGCGCTCCGATGTGGATCGTCACCTCGCGTTGGCATTCCCGGAGCAGGATTCAGCGTGGCGCGCGCGTATCGCTCGCGACAGCTATAGGCATTTGGCCAGGGAAGCGGCCATGACGTTCCGCCTCTCTCGCATGGACCCGTGTGAGGTCGTCGACCGGACGGATATGGAGGGCTTCGAGGAGTTCCGCGAGGCCGTGGAGGAGGGAGCCGGCGCCGTGGTCGTCTCGGGGCACCTCGGCAACTGGGAGATCGCCGGAGCTTCGGCTGCCGCTAGAGGCGTGCCCATGGATGTGGTGGCACATCGCCAAAAGAACCCGATGTTCGACGACTACCTCGTCGAGACACGCCGCCGACTTGGACTGACGGTGATGGTCAAGAACGATGCGCTGCATCTGGCCCGCCGTTCCCTGGCCGAGGGGCGGGTGGCCGCGTTCGTCTCGGATCAGAATATCCGTAGGCGGGGCATCTTCGTGAGTTTTTTCGGTAAGACCGCAGCGACCCCGAAGGGGCCTGCCATGTTCGCCCTCCGGAGTGGAGCGCCGGTTTTCTTGGGCACTGCCGTTCGCCTGCCCGGCTGGCCGTCACGCTACCGGGTCCGGGCAGAGAGGATTCCGGTGCGGCGGGGTTTGCCGCCCGATGACGCCATCGCGGAACTCACTCAGCGTTACACGTCGCTCCTGGAACAGCG